>JAEEGL016671021.1_pt1 | contig 19560 bp, 12 predicted proteins | sample 9134231 | NCBI WGS metagenome assembly JAEEGL01 (sample SAMN16246548, study PRJNA631951) | gut metagenome | biome: gut microbiome; feature: rumen; material: fiber-attached | host: Bos | place: Iran: Karaj | collected 2018-10 | reverse complement strand
TCTGCGTTGCGCAGCCGGAGTAGGTATAACCGCAGACTTCATGGACCGCGTAGATGCGCTGGTGAAGGAGCATGTGGACGCAGTGGTATTGGATTCGGCACACGGACACAGCCGCAACATTGTGAATGCGCTGCGCACGATTAAAGCCAAGTATCCGAACCTGGATGTAGTGGTAGGCAATATTGCTACCGCCGAGGCTGCTAAGTATCTGGTAGAAAACGGAGCAGACGGCGTGAAGGTAGGTATCGGTCCGGGCAGTATATGCACGACGCGTATCATTGCGGGTGTAGGTGTGCCGCAGTTGACGGCTATCTTTGAGGTGGCAGAAGCCATCAAGGGTTCGGGTGTGCCATTGATTGCCGACGGCGGATTGCGCTATTCGGGTGATGTGGTGAAGGCATTGGCAGCAGGCGGTAACTGCGTGATGTGCGGTTCGATGTTTGCCGGTACGGACGAGGCTCCGGGCGACACCATCATCTTCAACGGACGTAAATTCAAATCGTACCGCGGTATGGGTAGTATAGAGGCGATGAAGGCCGGCAGTGCAGACCGCTATTTCCAAGGCGGCGAACAGAATGTATCCAAACTGGTGCCGGAAGGAATAGTAGGACGTGTGCCGTACAAGGGCAGCGTATGCGAGACCATCTATCAGCTGCTCGGCGGTTTGCGTTCGGGTATGGGATACGTAGGTGCGCACAATCTGGAGGAACTGCGTAAGGCCAAGTTCGTCCGTATCACTTCGGCGGGTATGTTTGAGAGCCATCCGCACGACATAACCATCACATCTGAGGCTCCTAACTACTCACAGAAATAATCATACACAGGTATGCAGAAAATCATCATATTAGACTTCGGTAGTCAAACCACTCAGTTGATCGGTCGCCGTGTACGCGAACTGAACACCTTCTGCGAGATACTGCCCTACAACAAGTATCCGGAAGATGACAAGGACGTGATAGGCGTTATCTTGAGCGGTTCGCCGTTGAGTGTATATCAGGAGGATGCGTTCCACATCGACCTGAACCATATACGCGGCCGTCTGCCGATACTGGGTATATGCTACGGTGCGCAACTGATCAGTTACACCTACGGCGGCAAGGTAGAGAGTGCCGGAACACGTGAGTACGGCCGTCAGAACCTGCAGTACATAGACCGCGAGTGCCCGTTGTTCAAAGGATTTGACGACCACTCGCAGGTATGGATGTCGCACGGCGACAGCATCACCAAGTTGCCGGAAGGCGCACGCATAGCCGCTTCGACCGAGACGGTGGAGAACGCGGCATACTACATCCCGGAGAAGCAACCTGTGTTCGGAACACAATTCCATCCGGAGGTGTTCCACTCGCTGCAAGGTACATTGTTGCTGAAGAACTTCGTGGTAGATATATGCGGTTCGCGTCAGGAATGGAGTGCCGAGGCATTCGTAGAGACAACCGTACAGGAGTTGCGTCAGCAGATAGGCAAAGACCGCGTGATTCTCGGTTTGTCCGGAGGCGTGGATTCGTCGGTAGTGGCAGTGCTGCTCCATCGCGCCATAGGTGACCAATTGACCTGCATATTCGTGGACCACGGTATGCTGCGCAAGAACGAATTCCACGACGTGATGCGCGACTACGAGTGCCTGGGACTGAACGTGATAGGTGTGGACGCGAGCGAGAAATTCCTAAGCGATCTGGCGGGCGTGAAAGAGCCGGAACAGAAACGTAAGATCATCGGCCGCGATTTTGTGGAGGTATTCAACGCCGAGGCACAGAAGATAACCGACGCCAAATGGCTGGCTCAAGGTACGATCTATCCGGACCGTATCGAGAGTCTGAATATAACCGGCAAGGTGATCAAGAGCCACCACAACGTAGGCGGTCTGCCTAAAGATATGCATTTGCAACTGTGCGAGCCGATTCGCTGGTTGTTCAAAGACGAAGTGCGCCGCGTAGGTCGCAGCTTGGGAATGCCGGAACATCTGATTACCCGTCATCCGTTCCCGGGACCGGGTTTGGCCGTACGCATCTTGGGCGACATAACCAGAGAGAAGATACAGATACTGCAAGAGGCAGACGCTATCTATATCAATAATCTGCGTGAGGCAGGATTGTACGACCAGATATGGCAAGCCGGAGCGATCCTATTGAGCGAAGTGAGATCGGTGGGCGTAATGGGTGACGAGCGCACCTATGAGAACCCGATTGCACTGCGTGCCGTCACTTCGAGCGACGCCATGACAGCCGACTGGGCACATATACCTTATGAGGTGCTCGCCAAAATCAGTAATGAGATTATTAACAAAGTGAAGGGTGTGAACCGAGTATGCTACGATATCTCGTCCAAACCGCCCTCAACAATCGAATGGGAATAAATATGAACAACGAAGTTAATCGTGCCCATGCGGCTAAGAAAGTAGGAGTTATTATGGGTTCGGCGAGCGATCTGCCCGTGATGCAGGCTGCCATTGATACCCTCGAATCATTTGGAATCGAAGTAGACAAGCGCGTTATCTCCGCTCACCGTGCGCCTCATGCGTTGATGGAGTGGGCAGAGTCGGCCGAAGAGCGCGGACTGAGCATCATCATAGCCGGTGCGGGTGGAGCTGCTCACCTGGCAGGCGTGATAGCCGGTTTGACCCAATTGCCTGTGATCGGCGTACCGGTTCGCTCGAAGACACTGGACGGATTGGACAGCCTGCTGTCCATGGTGCAGATGCCGAGCGGCATACCCGTAGCAACCGTAGCCATCGATGGCGCCAAGAATGCAGCCCTATTGGCAGTCAGCATACTGGCACTGCAGGACGCATCCCTACGTCAACAATATATAGACTTCCGCAGTCAACAAACAGAAAAGGTATTAGCAACTGTTATCTGATATGAACTATAGGCTTTTTGTAGAGAAGAAAGAAGGATTTCGCGTAGAGGCCGAGAGCCTCAGACACGAGTTGAACGAGAATCTGCAGATGGACATCCGCAAGATGCGCTATCTGTGCGTATATGACTTGTTCGGCTTCAGCGAAGAACTGTTGGAGAAAAGCAAATACAGCGTCTTCGGCGAGACCGTGACCGATAATGTGATGGATTCGCTCTCGCTGGAAGGCAAGAAATACCTGGCTGTGGAGTTTATCCCCGGTCAGTTTGACCAGCGTGCATCGTCCGCAGTGGACTGCGTGCACCTGATTGACCCGAATGCGGAGATAGATATCCGTTCGAGCCGCCTGCTGATCTTTGAGGACAGTCTGACGGACGACGAGTTGGCCCGCATCCGTCACTACTACATCAATGCCGTAGAGGCACGCGAGAAGGACCTGAGCATACTGGACAGCCATATGACGGCCGAAGTGAAGCCGTTGGCATCGTTGGCGGGATTCACCGCTATGCCGAAGGAGCAGTACGCAGACTTCTGCAAGAAATGGGGATTGGCCATGAACGCCGATGACTTGGAGTGCGTGGTGAATTATTTCCAGAGCGAGAAGCGTGACCCGACAGAGACCGAGCTGCGCATCCTGGATACGTATTGGTCGGACCACTGCCGTCACACCACCTTCACCACCATACTGGAGGATATAGAGGTAGAAGACTCGTTCATCAAAGAAGACATAGAGAACCAACTGAAGAATTTCCACCATATCCGCATGGAACTCGGTCGCGAAAAGAAACCGTTGTGCCTGATGGAGTTGGCTACGATAGGTGCGCGCTACCTGAAGAAGAAAGGACTGCTGGACGATATGGAGGTGAGCGAAGAGAACAACGCTTGCTCCGTATTCATCGACGTGGATGTGGACGGCAAGACAGAGAAATGGTTGCTGCAATTCAAGAACGAGACCCACAACCACCCGACAGAGATAGAGCCGTTCGGCGGCGCCAGCACCTGTTTGGGCGGTGCGATACGTGACCCGCTGTCCGGACGTGCGTATGTTTATCAGGCTATGCGTGTGACCGGTGCAGGCGATATCTATGCTCCCGTGAGCAAGACGCTGCCGGGCAAATTGCCGCAACAGATCATCTCGCGCAAGGCAGCAGCCGGTTACTCGAGTTACGGCAACCAGATCGGATTGGCAACGACGCATGTGCGTGAGATCTATCACCCGTCGTATGTAGCCAAGCGATTGGAGGTGGGCGCCGTAGTAGGTGCAGTGATGGCAGACGCAGTGCGTCGCGAGAGTCCCGCTCCGGGCGATGTGATTCTGCTGTTGGGCGGACGTACCGGACGTGACGGTATAGGCGGTGCAACCGGTTCGAGCAAGGAACATACGGAGGCATCGTTGGAATCGTGCGGCAGCGAGGTGCAGAAAGGTAATGCACCGGAGGAAAGAAAAATACAGCGCCTGTTCCGCCGCAAAGAGGTAACCAAACTGATTAAGAAATCGAATGACTTCGGTGCCGGAGGTGTCAGTGTAGCCATCGGTGAGTTGGCCGACGGACTGGATATCTATCTGGATCGCGTACCGACCAAGTACTCCGGTTTGAACCCGACGGAGTTGGCTATCTCGGAATCGCAAGAACGTATGGCAGTGGTAGTGGAGAAAAAGGACCAAGCAGCCTTTGAGCACTATTGCCATCTGGACAATATAGAAGTAACTCATGTGGCAGACGTGACTGACAGCGGTCGTATGCGTCAGTTCTACAAGGATCAACTGATTGCGGACCTGAGTCGTGCCTTCATTGATTCGGCCGGCGCTAAGCACTATGCTCAGGCCACCATTCAGCCGGTGGAGAACCGCGATCCGTTCCACCAACGCATAGACGGATTCTCACTGACCGAGCGCATGGCCAACGTACTGCGTTCGGCCAACGTGACCAGTCAGAAGGGACTGATAGAAGAGTTTGACGCCACCATCGGCCGTTCGACCGTGCTGATGCCGTTCGGCGGAAGCATGCAACGCAGCGAAACGCAAGTGAGCGTACAGAAACTGCCGACTGACGGATACACGAATACGGCTTCGATCATGGCATTCGGATACAATCCGTTCATAGCAGAGTGGAGCCCGTATCACGGCGCAGCCTATGCCGTAGTGGAGGCATGCAGCAAGGTAGTGGCTGCCGGCGCAGACTACAGTCATATGCGTTTCAGCTATCAGGAGTACTTCGAGCGCATGACCAAGGACAGCCACAGTTGGGGCAAACCGCTGAGCGCATTGCTGGGAGCACTGAAGATGCAGATAGAGTTAGGGTTGCCGTCCATCGGAGGAAAAGACTCGATGTCTGGTACGTTTGAACATATATCCGTTCCGCCGACGCTCATCGCCTTCGGTATCACTACGGTAAAAGCCGATCAGGTGATCAGCACCGACCTGAAGCAGGAAGGACACCTGTTGTATCTGTTGCCGCACCAACCGCTGGACAACTACATGCCTAATGTAGAGCAACTCAAGCAACTATGGTCGGAGACAACCCAGGCTATACATGCCGGCAAGATCGTTTCCGCTTACGCATTGGGCTTTGGCGGCGTAGGCGAGGCACTGGCTAAGATGTCGTTCGGTAATGAGAAGGGCGTGGATGTGCGCATAGACGAACACTTGCTCTATGACTATCAATACGGAAGCATCGTGGTAGAGGCAACTCAACCGCTGGATATACAGGGAGCCATCGAACTCGGCCGCGTAACGAACAGCAAGAGTCTGCTCATCAACGGCGAATCGGTTAGCCGCGACATGCTCTACGAGGCATGCACCGCTCCGTTCAACAAAGTATATGCCTCTACGATGAAGGCGCAGAACCAAGATCTGCTGCCGAAGAACGTGAATATCAATTCGGCTGCTCACGCCAATCCGACACCGCAGAACCTGAACGGCAAAGCTCCATTGGTATATATACCGGTGTTCCCGGGTACCAACTGCGACTACGACAGTGCGAAAGCATGGCGCAAAGCCGGTGCAGAGGTGGAAGTAAGTATATTCCGCAATCTGACCTACCAAGACGTAATAGACTCGATCAACGAGATGGTAGAACATATCAACCGCGCACAGATACTGATGCTGGCCGGCGGATTCTCGCTGGGTGATGAACCGGACGGATCGGCTAAGTTCATCGTATCGGTGATCAACCAGCAGAAAGTGAGTCAGGCTATTCAGGCACTGCTGGATCGCGGCGGACTGATACTGGGTATATGCAACGGATTCCAGGCATTGGTTAAGTCCGGCCTGCTGCCATACGGCAAGTTGGGTCAGTTGACACCGGCAAGTCCGACCTTGTTCCGCAACGATATCAACCGCCACGTATCGCAGATGGTAACGACCACCGTAGCTTCGACCAACAGCCCATGGCTGAAAGGTATGTCGGTAGGCGATCTGCACAGCATAGCAGTGAGCCACGGCGAAGGTAAGTTTGTGGTAAGCGAGGAACTGGCCCGTCAGTTGTTTGAGAACGGACAGGTGGCATTCCGCTACGCCGATCCGCGTACAGGCCAGGCAACGATGGAGTCGCCGTACAACCCGAACGGATCGAGTTACGCCATAGAGGGTATCCTCTCGCCGAACGGACAGATACTGGGTAAGATGGGACACTCGGAGCGTTGGGAAGAAGGCGTATTCACCAACATAGCCGGAAACAAGAATCAACCACTGTTTGAGAATGCAGTGAACTATTTTAAGCATTAAAAAAATACAACTAAACAATAAATCATGGCTCAACATTATGAAGCTGCCGGCGTGAATTTGGAAGCCGGATATGAAGTAGTAAGCAGAATCAAGTCGCATGTGCGTTCTACCCAGCGTTCGGGTTCGATGGGATCTATCGGTTCGTTTGGCGGAATGTTTGACTTGTCATCGCTCGGTGTGAAAGAACCGATCCTGGTAAGCGGTACCGACGGCGTTGGTACCAAACTGAAGATTGCGTTTGCAATGGACAAGCACGACACCATCGGTATCGATGCGGTGGCCATGTGCGTGAACGATGTGTTGGCACAGGGCGCTGAGCCGTTGATTTTCCTGGATTACGTTGCTACGGGTCACAATATACCCGCTCAGATAGAGGCTATCGTAAGCGGCGTGGCAGAAGGTTGCCGTCAGGCCGGTTGTGCACTGGTGGGCGGCGAGACAGCCGAGATGCCGGGTATGTACGAGAACGGCGAATACGATATAGCAGGCTACACGACCGGTGTGGTTGAAAAATCGAAACTGATTGACGGCACCAAAGTGAAGGTGGGTGACGTATTGGTAGGTATCAGTTCGTCGGGTGTTCACTCCAACGGATACTCGCTGGTACGCAAGATCGTGAGCGATGCCAAACTGGACCTGCAGACCGTTTATCCGGAACTGGACGCCAACAAGAAACTGGGCGAGGTGCTGCTGACTCCGACCAAGATCTACGTGAAGGCTGTATTGGACGTAATCCGCCAACTGGATGTACACGGCGTGGCACATATAACAGGTGGCGGTTTTGATGAGAATATACCCCGTATCTTCCAACCGGGACAAGGATTCTATATCGAAGAGGGCAGTTGGGAAATCCTGCCGGTATTCCGATTCCTGGAAGCCAAAGGCGAGATCCCTCACCGCGAGATGTTCAACATCTTCAATATGGGTATCGGTATGGTACTGGCTATGGATGCCAAAGAGGCAGACGAAGCCATCCGCATCCTCGGCAAGTGGGGTGAGAAAGCACAAATCATCGGTCACGTACAAGCAGGTGACAATCAAATCGTAGGTAAATAAAAAAAAGATAAAACAAGTAGCATGGTACAAAAAAGAGCATTGGTTAGTGTGAGCGACAAGACCGGTTTGGTAGAATTTGTCAAGGGACTGCAGGCAGCCAACTGGCAGATCATCGCCACCGGAGGTACGCAAAAACTGTTGGAAGAGAGTGGTGTAGCCACCATCGGAATTAGTGAGGTAACGGGTTTCCCGGAGATCTGTGACGGCCGTGTCAAGACTCTTCATCCCAAGGTGCACGGTGCACTGCTTGCCCGTCGCGACGAACCCTCTCACATGGAGGCTTTGCAACAGAACGGTATCGGACTGATTGACCTGGTATGCGTCAATCTCTATCCATTCCGCCAGACTATTGCCAAAGAAGGTACCACTATGGCTGAGGCTATAGAGAAAATCGATATAGGCGGTCCGTCCATGTTGCGTTCGGCAGCCAAGAACTGGAACGACGTGACCGTAGTATGCGACCCGAGCGACTACGAGCGTGTGCTCAGCGAGATTCAGACAGAGGGCAATACGAAGAAAGAGACCCGTTTGGAACTGAGCGCCAAGGCCTATACGCACACGGCAGAGTACGATATGTGCATCGCTACCTATATGCGCAAGGCTGCGGGACTGAATGAGAAACTGTTCCTGGAATATGATCTCAAGCAAGGTCTGCGTTACGGCGAGAATCCTCATCAGGACGCTAAGTTCTACGCATCGATGGAGCAGGTACCTTATTCGCTCGCTTCGGCTCGTCAACTGCACGGCAAGGAATTGTCGTACAACAATATACAGGACGCGAATGCAGCACTCAATATCGTACGTGAGTTCGGTCAGACTCCGTTCTGCGTAGGACTCAAGCACATGAACCCGTGCGGCGCCGCAATCGGCAAAGACGGTGTAGAGGCATGGACCAAAGCCTATGAGGCAGACAAAGTGTCCATCTTCGGCGGCATCGTGGCAACCAACTGCGTGGTAACCAAAGAGATGGCCGAACTGATGCACCCGATCTTCCTGGAGATCATCATGGCTCCTCAGTTTACGCAAGAGGCACTGGATGTGCTGACCACCAAGAAGAACCTGCGTTTGCTGGAGGTAGATATGACTTCGGCTGCTACGCAACAGATGCAGTACGTATCGGTGAACGGCGGTATGCTGGCTCAACAACAGGATATGGAAACCATCACCCTGAAAGCCGATATGTGCGTAACCGAGACCAAACCGACCGACGAGCAGATGACCGATATGCAGTTTGGCTGGCGCATCGTTAAGCACGTCAAGTCCAATGCCATCGTAGTAGTGAAGAACGGCCGTACGTACGGCGTAGGTGCCGGTCAGATGAACCGCGTAGGTTCGGCAGGCATAGCGCTGAAGCAAGCCGAGGAATCGCTGGCTGCAGATGGTATAGATATCAAGCAAGCCGGACTGGTGATGGCTTCGGACGGATTCTTCCCGTTTGGCGACAGCGTAGAGAGTGCTGCCGAATACGGAATAAGCGCGATTGTTCAACCCGGCGGAAGTGTGCGCGATGCTGAGAGTATCGATGCAGCCAACGCCCATCAAATAGCCATGCTCTTCACCGGCATGCGTCATTTCAAGCACTAATGAAAAAAGTTTTAGTCATAGGATCCGGCGGACGTGAACACGCCATCGTATATCAACTGAGCCGCAGTTCGCAAGTGGAGCATATCTATTGCGCTCCGGGCAATGCGGGTATCGCTCAATTGGCCGAATGCGTAGCCATAGGTGACACGGAAGTGGAGAAACTGCTTTCGTTCGCACGTGAGCAGAAGATAGATCTGTGTGTGGTTGGTCCGGAGGCCGCTTTGGCAGCGGGCGTGGCAGATGCTTTCCGCGCAGCCGGCATACCTGTGTTCGGACACACCAAGGCCGCTACACAGATTGAGTCGAGCAAGGAGTTTGCCAAAGAACTGATGGTTCGCTACAACGTGCCGACTGCCGCTTATCGCACTTTTGCGGATTACGAAGAGGCTATTCAGTACGTACGTTCGCGCAACACATACCCGACCGTACTCAAATATGACGGTTTGGCCGCAGGCAAGGGAGTGGTGATTGCGGAGAACGAGCAGGAGGCACAGCACGCACTGAACGATATGTTGGTGGGTGAGGCTTTCGGCAAAGGCAAAGTGGTGATAGAAGACTATCTGCAGGGTCCGGAGTTCTCCTTTATGGCCTTTGTGGATCATCACCGTGTATATCCGATGCCGCTCAGCCAGGACCATAAGCGCGCTTACGACAGCGACATGGGACCGAACACCGGCGGAATGGGAGCTTATACTCCGCTGCCTTTCATCAGCGAGCAGGAAGAGCAATGGGCGCTGGAGAATATACTGCAACGCGTAGCAGACGCGATGGTGCAAGAGGGCAAACCGTTGACCGGCGTGCTCTACGGCGGATTGATGAAGACTGACAATGGAATAAAAGTGATAGAGTTCAATGCACGTTTCGGTGATCCGGAGACAGAGGTTGTGCTTCCATTGCTTGAAACCGATGCGTATACGGTCTTTCATGCTATCGCCACCGGGGAAATCCTAGACAATATAGCATGGCATAAGCAGGCAACAATTGGCGTTGTGATGGCTTCGTGCGGTTATCCGGGCGCGTACACCAAAGGTGCAGTAATAAACGGAGTCGAAGACTTTGACGGACTGGTGCTGCATATGGGAACAGCCGTGAAGGACGGTCAGTTGGTAACCAACGGAGGACGCGTACTCATGTGTATCGCTCACGGCGACAATATCCAGCAGGCACAGCAACATGTGTATGCCGAGATTAAAAAGATCCATTGTTCGAATTTGTTCTACAGAAGAGATATAGCACATTGGGCATTATGATAATAGACGGAAAACAAATAGCACAACATCTGAAGGAAGAGATGCGTGAGCAGGTAGCCGCATTGTCCGCTCAGTACGGTCGCAAGCCGTGTCTGGACGTGATCATTGTGGGCGAGAACCCCGCCAGCATGTCTTATGTCAGAAGTAAAATCAAAGCTACGGAGTATTGCGGCTTTGACGGCGAACTGATTCAATTGCCGGAGACGGTGAGTCAGGAGGAATTGCTCCGCATCATCGGCGAACGCAATGAGAACGACCATGTGGACGGCATATTGGTACAATTGCCTTTGCCGAAACACATAGACGAGCAGGCCGTGATAGAAGCCATCTCTCCGGAGAAAGACGTCGACGGTTTCCATCCAACCAACGTAGCCAAACTGTGGTTGGACCAAAAGACCATTGTACCTTGCACGCCGATGGGTGTGATGGCTCTGTTGGAGCAAAGCGGCACACCTCTGCAAGGACGTCACGCGGTAGTGGTAGGTCGCAGCAACATAGTGGGCAAACCGGTTGCCAAACTGCTGTTGGACAAGAACTGCACAGTCACCATCGCTCACAGCCGTACCGCTGATTTGGCAGCCACTTGCCGCGAAGCAGATATACTGGTCGTGGCAGTAGGCAGACCGCAGATGATTACAGCCGATATGGTTAAGCCGGGCGCAACGGTGATAGATGTGGGCATTAACCGCATTGCCGACGGCCGTTTGGTGGGAGACGTGGATTACGAATCCGTAGCGCCTATAGCCGGTGCCATTACGCCGGTGCCGGGTGGTGTAGGTCCGATGACCATCACCATGCTGATGCGTAATACGATAGAATGTTACAAACAAAGAATCAACAAATAAACACTTTTCAAAAATGACTATTGGAACCCCTCTAACTCAGATTGCTACTCGCGCACTTTTATTGGGTAGCGGTGAACTTGGTAAAGAAGTAACCCTCGAGCTCCAGCGCTATGGAGTAGAAGTGATTGCATGTGACCGTTATGCTAACGCACCCGCTATGCAGGTTGCGCATCGCTCGTACGTGTTCAACATGCTGGACGGCAAACGTCTGCGCGAGATTGTGGAACAAGAGAAGCCTTCGCTCATCATCCCGGAAGTAGAAGCTATCGCTACTCCTACTCTGGTGGAACTGGAGAAAGAAGGTTATCATGTAATCCCTACTGCCAACGCTGCATTCCTCACCATGAACCGTGAGGCAATCCGTCGCTTGGCTTCTGAGGAACTGAAGTTGCCTACAGCTCCGTATTTGTTTGCAGACAATCACGATGAGTTCATCGCGGCTGTAAAGCAGATTGGTATTCCTTGTGTGGTTAAACCGATCATGTCTTCTTCCGGTCACGGTCAGTCCACTATCCATACCGAGGACGAAGTGGAGACTGCATGGAATATCTCGCAGGAAGGCGGTCGTGCCGGTGCAGGTCGTGTGATTGTAGAAGGTTTCATCCATTTTGACTATGAGATCACCCTGCTGACCGTACGTCACGCAGGCGGTACCTCTTTCTTGAATCCGATCGGTCACCATCAGGTAGAGGGCGACTATCGCGAGTCATGGCAACCGCAGGCAATGACTGACGAGGCGCTGGAGGCTGCAAAGAAGATTGCCAAGACGGTAACCGATGCACTGGGCGGATACGGTATCTTCGGCGTAGAGATGTTCATCCGTGGCAATGAGGTTATCTTCTCTGAGGTTAGTCCTCGTCCGCACGATACGGGTATGGTCACCATGATCAGCCAAGACCTGAGCGAGTTCGCTTTGCACGCACGTGCCGTACTGGGATTGCCGATTCCTGAGATTCGTTTCTTCCAACCGTCAGCCAGCAAGGCTATCGTTATCGAGGGCGAAGGAACAGAGGTTACATTCAATGGCATTGAGAAAGCATTGGCTATCCCCGGTGTACAGATTCGTCTGTTCGGCAAGCCGGCCGTACACGGTCACCGTCGTTACGGCGTAGTATTGGCTACCGACCAAACCGTAGAAAAAGCATTGGAGAAAGCAGAACAAGCTTATAAATGTATTTCATACACTGTTAAGTAATTATGATAGATCGTTATTCGCGCGCTGCGATGCGCCAAATATGGACAGAACAGAATAAGTTTCAAGCCTATTTGGAAGTAGAGATTCTGGCCGCTGAGGCTTGGTCGGAGTTGGGTGTTGTACCTAAAGAGGACGTGAAGAAACTGCGTGACAAAGCAAGCTTTGACGTAGATCGTATTCACGAGATAGAGGAAATCACCCGTCATGATGTAGTGGCATTCACCCGTACCGTGAGCGAATCACTTGGCGAGGAGCGCAAGTGGGTTCACTACGGACTGACATCGACCGACGTGGTAGATACCGCAAACGGCTATTTGCTCAAGCAGGCCAACACCATCCTGCGTGAAGACCTGAAGCAATTCATGGCAGTGCTGCAGAAACGTGCCAATGAATTCAAATTCACTCCGGTGATAGGTCGTACGCACGGTATGCATGCCGACGTGACTTCATTTGGTCTCAAATGGGCATTGTGGTTTGCTACCATGCAGCGCAACATAGAGCGTTTTGAGATGGCCTCAAAGGGTGTGGAAGCCGGCAAACTGTCGGGTGCCGTTGGTAACTATGCCAACATCCCGCCGTTCATCCAGAGTTATGTATGCGAGCATCTTGGCATTGAATCTGCCAAGATTGCTACGCAGGTACTGGGTCGCGACCGCCACGCCTTCTATCTGTCCACCCTCGCCGTTATAGCCGGTTCGTTGGAGCAAATAGCTCTGGAGATCCGCAATATGCAGCGTCAGGAAGTCAGAGAGGTGGAAGAGGCATTCAAGAAAGGCCAAAAGGGTTCGTCGGCTATGCCGCACAAGCGCAACCCGATCTCGTCGGAGAACATCTGCGGATGTGCCCGTGTGATGCGCGGATACATGTGCACCGCATCGGAGAACATAGCCCTCTGGCACGAACGTGATATCTCTCACTCGTCCACCGAGCGTATCGTATTGCCGGACGCCACCATGCTGCTCGACTATATGTTGGCACGCCTGATGAATATACTGGACAATCTGGTGGTTTATCCGGAGAACATGCTGCACAATATCGGTCTTACCCACGGCGCTATCTTTGCTCAGCGTGTGATGAACGCGTTGATTGGCAAGGGACTGGTTCGCGAGCAGGCTTACGACCTGGTACAGCCGGTGGCAATGCGTACCCTGATGGAGGGCGGTCAAATGCAAGACTGGCTCAAGCAGACTCCGGAGGTGACCAAACTGCTATCCGAGCAAGAGATAGATGAGTGCTTCACGCTCGACTACTACATGAAAAATGTCGATTATATATTTAACCAATTAGGCTTATGAAAGCAGATATCTTATTAGGACTCCAGTGGGGTGATGAGGGCAAAGGCAAAATGGTAGATGTTCTCACCCCCAAATACGATGTGGTTGCCCGCTTCCAAGGCGGTCCGAATGCCGGACACACGCTTGAGTTTGACGGCCAGAAATATGTGCTCCGCAGTATTCCTTCGGGCATATTCCAAGGCGGCAAAATCAATCTGATAGGCAACGGTGTCGTACTTGATCCTATATTGTTTAAAAAAGAGGCAGAGGAACTGGCTCAGTCCGGACATAATCTGCAGGAACGCTTGTATATATCCAAGAAAGCCCATTTGATTCTGCCGACCCACCGTCTGCTGGATCAGGCTAATGAGGCGGCCAAAGGAAAGGCTAAGATTGGAACAACGGGCAAGGGTATCGGTCCGACCTATACAGACAAGGTAAGCCGCAACGGATTGCGTGTAGGCGATATCCTGGATAATTTTGCCGAGAAGTACGCCCAGGCACGTGACCGCCACATCGAGATGATCAATTCGCTCAATGCGTCAGCTCTCGCCAAGGGCGGCAGTCCTGTCTCGATGGACGGACTGGATGCATTGGAGAAGGAATGGATGGAGAGCATTGATTTTCTGCGTCAGTTCCGCTTCATCGACAGTGAGCACTTTGTCAACAAGTGTTTGGCTGACAACAAGTCTATCCTGTGCGAAGGAGCGCAAGGCTCGCTGTTGGACGTAGATTTCGGATCTTATCCGTTTGTTACTTCCAGCAACACCGTTTGTGCGGGCGCTTGTACGGGTCTGGGTTTGGCGCCAAGCCGCATAGGTGAGGTGTACGGAATATTCAAAGCCTATTGCACACGCGTTGGTGCCGGTCCGTTCCCAACCGAATTGTTTGACGAGACCGGTAGTCAGATCCGTGCCATCGGTCACGAGTACGGCGCAGTTACCGGCCGTGAGCGTCGCTGCGGATGGATTGACCTGGTAGCGCTGCGTTATACCATCATGCTCAACGGCGTAACTCAACTGCTGATGATGAAGTCTGACGTGCTGGATACATTCCCGGTCATCAAGGCTTGTACGGCATATAAGGTGAACGGCGAGTTGACACGTGATTTCCCATTCTCTATTGACAAGAATGTGGAGCCGGTATATGAGGAGTTCCCGGGTTGGCAGACCGACCTGACCCACTGCACCAAAGAAGCAGATCTGCCACAGGCATTTATTAACTACGTCAATTTCTTGGAGCGCGAACTGGCTACGCCGATTAAGATAATTTCGGTCGGCCCGGATCGCGAAGCAACTATATGGAGATAATGAAAAAAGCAATTTTAAGGCTTAGTGACGGCACTACCTTCGAGGGCTATAGTTTCGGTGCTGATGTCCCGGTAAGCGGAGAGGTGGTTTTCAATACGGCGATGATGGGTTATCCCGAGTCGCTCACTGATCCGAGTTATGCGGGCCAGTTGATGACGCTGACCTATCCGTTGGTGGGTAACTACGGCGTGCCGGAGTTCTCTTTCCGCCCGGACGGACTGGCTACCTTCATGGAGTCGGACCGTATCTATGCGCGCGCTATCATCTGTAGCGAATATAGCGGAGAGTACAGCCACTGGAACGGACATGAGACCTTGGCCGAGTGGTTGAAGCGCGAGAAAGTGCCGGGCATTACCGGTATTGATACACGTGCGCTGACAATGCTTCTGCGCGAGAACGGAGTGATGATGGGCTCTATCGAGATCGAGGGCTGCCCGTCAGCACCGGAATCGCAATACGAGGATGTCAACTTTGTGGCGCAAGTGTCGTGCAAGGAAGTGATTCGTTACAACGAGGGTAAGCCTAAAAAAGTAATCCTGGTGGACTGCGGTGTCAAGCACAATATCATCCGCTGTTTGATCAATCGTGACGTGGAAGTGATACGTGTGCCGTGGGACTATGATTTCAATACCATCGAGGCAGACGGACTGTTCCTGTCCAACGGACCGGGTAACCCGGATACATGCCAGGTGCTGGTAGATCACATCAAGACCTACATGAAACAGCATAAACCCATTGCGGGAATCTGTATGGGTAACCAATTGTTGGGCAAGGCCGCGGGCGCAACTATCTACAAACTGCCTTATGGTCACCGCTCGCACAACCAGCCGGTACGCATGGTGGGCACGGACCGCTGTTTCATCACCTCGCAGAACCACGGCTATGCAGTAGATGCATCCACTCTGTCCAAGGAGTGGGAACCGCTGTTCGTCAATATGAACGATGGTTCCAACGAAGGTATACGCCATATATCGGAACCGTGGTTCTCTGCGCAGTTCCACCCGGAGGCATGCTCAGGACCGGTTGATACGGAGTTCCTGTTCGACGATTTCGTCAAACTTCTCTAATAGTACAGAATCTATCTTTTAGACATGAAATTAGAAAATATTCACAAAGTATTAGTTCTCGGCTCAGGCGCTCTCAAGATCGGTGAGGCCGGCGAGTTCGATTATTCGGGTTCACAAGCACTCAAAGCCCTGCGCGAAGAGGGAGTGGAGACCGTGTTGATCAATCCTAACATCGCAACGGTTCAGACTTCGGAGGGTGTGGCTGATCATATCTACTTCTTGCCGGTCACTCCTTATTTCGTGGAGCGACTGATCGAGAAGGAGCGTCCGGACGGCATTCTGCTCTCGTTTGGCGGACAAACAGCCCTCAACTGCGGTGTGGCTCTCTATCGTTCGGGTGTATTGGAGAAGTACAATGTACAGGTATTGGGTACTCCGGTCGAGACTATCATTAATACTGAAGATCGTGAACTCTTCGTGCGTCAGTTGGACCAAATCAATGTCAAGACTATCAAGTCGGAGGCATGTGAGACTATCGAAGATGCGCGTCGTGCGGCCAGCGAACTGGGTTATCCGGTTATCATCCGCGCTGCGTACGCTCTGGGAGGTCTCGGTTCGGGTTTCTGCGATAACGAAGAGGAACTCAATACCATGGTGGAGAAGGCATTCTCGTTCTCTCCGCAAGTGTTGGTCGAGAAGTCGCTCAAGGGATGGAAAGAGATTGAGTACGAAGTGGTGCGCGACCGCTACGACAATTGTATCACGGTCTGCAACATGGAGAACTTCGACCCGCTGGGAATCCATACCGGTGAGTCTATCGTGATTGCCCCGTCTCAGACACTGACCAACTCCGAATACCACAAACTGCGTGCATTGGCAATTCGCATCATTCGCCATCTTGGTATAGTCGGTGAGTGCAACGTGCAATACGCTTTCGATCCGGAGTCTGAGGACTATCGCGTTATTGAGGTGAACGCACGTCTGAGCCGTTCGTCGGCTTTGGCTTCTAAGGCTACGGGTTATCCGTTGGCTTTCGTGGCTGCCAAACTCGGTCTGGGTTACGGTCTGTTTGAACTGAATAACTCGGTTACCAAATCGACTTCGGCCTTCTTTGAGCCGGCATTGGACTATGTGGTATGTAAGATTCCGCGTTGGGATTTGGGTAAGTTCCGCGGTGTCAACCGTGAGCTGGGTAGCTCGATGAAGTCGGTAGGCGAGGTGATGGCTATCGGCCGTACGTTTGAAGACGCTATCCAGAAGGGCTTGCGCATGATCGGTCAGGGAATGCACGGCTTCACGGAGAACAAAGAGCTGCATGTTGACGATTTGGATGCAGCGCTCAAGGCTCCTACCGACAAGCGTATCTTTGCGATCGCCCAGGCTATGTACCAGGGATATAGCGTAGAGCGTATACACGAACTGACTAAGATTGACAATTGGTTCCTCCAACGTTTGGAGCACATAATCAAGATAGATGCCCAACTCAAACAATTGGGCGACATGAACAAACTGGATCACGACCTGTTGCTGCGTGCTAAACAATTGGGCTTCTCCGATTTCCAGATTGCGCGTGCCGTGGGTCTCGGCAAGGACATGCCGATGGATCAGGCTGTGCTCAAGATGCGTGCTTACCGTAAGCAAATGGGCGTGCTGCCTGTTGTTAAGCAGATTGATACATTGGCCGGCGAGTTCCCCGCTCAGACCAATTATCTCTATCTGACCTACAGCGGAACCAAGAACGATGTGCACTATCTGGGTGACCAAAAATCCATCGTGGTACTCGGCTCAGGTGCTTACCGTATCGGTTCGTCGGTTGAGTTCGACTGGTGTGGTGTGCAGGCACTCAATACGATTCGCAACAACGGATTCCGTTCGGTGATGATCAACTACAATCCCGAGACGGTATCTACGGACTATGATATATGTGACCGTCTCTACTTCGATGAACTCACGTTTGAACGCGTGATGGATATCATCGAGTTGGAGAATCCGCACGGTGTGATTGTTTCCACCGGTGGCCAGATTCCTAACAACCTGGCTATGAAACTCGATGCGCAACAAGTGCCTATCTTGGGTACAACGGCCAAATCGATTGACAATGCCGAGGATCGCGATAAGTTCTCCGCTATGTTGGACCGCATCGGAGTGGATCAGCCGGAGTGGAGTGCGCTGACCTCGATGGAGGATGTAGAGAAGTTTGTCGGCCGTGTGGGTTATCCGGTTCTCGTACGTCCCTCATACGTCTTGTCCGGTGCGGCAATGAACGTTTGCTCCAACGAGGAACAACTACATAAGTTCCTGGAGTTGGCAGCCAATGTGTCCAAAGAACATCCGGTGGTTATCTCCAAGTTCATGACCAATACCAAGGAGGTGGAAATGGATGCGGTCGCCCGTAACGGTGAGATCATCGCTTATGCTATCTCCGAGCACGTTGAGTTTGCCGGAGTTCACTCGGGTGACGCCACTATCATGTTCCCTGCTCAGAAACTGTATATTGAGACCGTGCGCCGTATCAAACGTATTTCCGGCCAGATCGCCCGCGAACTGAATATATCCGGTCCGTTCAATATCCAGTATCTGGCTCGTGAGAACGAGATCAAGGTGATCGAGTGTAACCTTCGTGCATCGCGTTCGTTCCCGTTCGTAAGCAAGGTGCTCAAGATCAACCTGATAGATATAGCAACACGTATCATGCTGGGCTTGCCGGTTGAGCGTCCTCACAAATCGCTCTTCGATTTCGACTACGTGGGTGTCAAGGCTTCGCAGTTCTCCTTCAACCGTCTGCAGAACGCCGATCCTATCCTGGGTGTCGATATGGCTTCTACGGGTGAAGTAGGTTGCTTGGGTCAGGATGCCAATACCGCGCTGCTCAAGGCTATGCTCTCGGTAGGAATGCGTATTCCTAAGAAGAATATCCTCTTCGCTATCGGCGGCCCGAAGCAGCGTGCGCACATGTTGGATACCATCAAGCGTCTGGTGGAGCGCGGCTACACAATCTATGCGACCGGCGGAACAAGCGAGTTCCTCAATGGTCTGGGCGTACCTAATATACGCGTCTATAAGAACGAGCATGTCGATGAGTTCGGCCAACTCAAACAGCCTATTGTGTCCGACCTGATGCACAAGAAAGAGATTGACCTCTTTGTCGGCATTCCTGTGGATACATTGGCCGATTCGGTTCATGACAGCTACTACAGAATGCGCCGCACGGCGGTGGATCTCAATATTCCGCTGATTACCAATGCACGACTGGCTGAGGCCTTCATCAATGCTTTCCTCGATGTGCCGATGGATGACCTGGCAATCAAGGCGTGGGATGAATATAAATAACAAAATTTACAATTCACAATTTACAATTTACAAAGGGTTTACGGAGTTTTGTACAAACTGATAGAATCCGTACGGACTTAAAACGTTGTACCTAAGCCGCCAGAACACTTTGATAATTGTTAATTGTTA
>JAEEGL010200045.1_pt1 | contig 19560 bp, 14 predicted proteins | sample 9134231 | NCBI WGS metagenome assembly JAEEGL01 (sample SAMN16246548, study PRJNA631951) | gut metagenome | biome: gut microbiome; feature: rumen; material: fiber-attached | host: Bos | place: Iran: Karaj | collected 2018-10 | reverse complement strand
GAACTAGACAATGATCGTGAAGGCTATTTCCACGTATGGTGTACCGACAAGTCAGACGAAACCACTTGCAAGAATGGTGGAGAAACAGTCACAGTACCAGAAGACGACATAAGCTTCTATGAAAATTACATCAAAGACGAAGACGCTTGGACTAACATCAATTACTACGACCTAGATGAAGAACTAACCGATAGCACCGAAGCGCTAGAAGGTACTGACATTACTCTTCCAGAACTAGACAATGATCGTGAAGGCTATTTCCACGTATGGTGTACCGACAAGTCAGACGAAACCACTTGCAAGAATGGTGGAGAAACAGTCACAGTACCAGAAGACGACATAAGCTTCTATGAAAATTACATAGTAGATCCAAATTATGCTAAGCCTGAAGTGCCTGTTATTGAACCCGAACAAAATATTGTTGATGGTAGTGATGATAACGACGATATTGAGTATTCTGTTCGATACGTGTCGAGCAATGTGGATGATAGTAATCCGGCTCGCGTAGATGGTGGTGAGAATTATTATACTGGCGTATCTCAAGATGCTGGGCCTGAAGTGGCTGTACCCACTGTGGACTCGACCATTAGGGATGATACTATAAAACAACAATTAGATACAGTGAAGCCTTTGGGTGTAACTTTGAATGAGAATTTAAGCGGCGAAGATTTTTGGGGAATTATGAAAGATATTTGGATGTATCTGGTCTCTATATTGCTTGCCTTTGGATTCTTCTTCTTTATTCTTTTATGGAAACGTAGAAAAGATGACGAGGAAGAAGAGGAAGAGGAGAACGCAAGTAAGTAGTTAAATAGGCGAAGTAATTCGCCTATTTAACTTAGTTGTTTTGTGACATTGTATGGTCGGGGGTACCAGGATCGAACTGGCGACCTCACGCCCCCCAGACGTGCGCGCTACCACTGCGCCAACCCCCGATATAGATATATCTAGTAAAATTATAGCATAAATTAGAGTTTGGCATTGCTTGTAAAGTACGAACTCAGGGATCTAATCTAATTTGACAATATAGTGGTAAATGGTATAATTAATAGTGATTAAGACGGTTTTACCGTCTTATGTATTTTTACAATTAGAAGAAAGAGGTGTAAGAAATGACTATAATGGTCGAAAAAGTCGCGCGATTTATTGCGGAGTGTAGAATTTGCAGTAATTGAAGATTTTTAGCGATGGTGAAATTCTTAAGTACAAAAAAGAAAGGCGGTGGTCACGATGGTAGCCAACAGTGAGTACTATTATGTAGTAAATCATAAACAGCGTTATAGGCTGATTGTGGATTCTGAGCTATGGGGTTATATGATGACATTAGCAAAGCTCAGTGCGCCAAATGAAATTTTGGGTATCGGAATGATAACCAAAAGATGTACTGGATACAACACTGACTTTGTAGTGGATGAGATATTTGTTCCAAGGCAGGAAGTTGCGGCTAATTACTGTTCTTTTGCAGAGGGTGCGCAGAATGAAATAATGAATGAGATTTTGGAGCGCGGCGATAGTACGGAAAAATTGTGCTTCCGATGGCATTCGCATGGAATTGGGTCAGTGTTTTTCTCGGCGATTGATGAAAAGGATATCGATGATTGCGATTCGCCATATGTTGTAAACATGGTGGTAAACGCATATCAGGATAGTATTGCTAGGCTGGACATACTTGATCCTGTGCGCGTACGGGATATTCCGTTGGAGATTCTCGTAGATGTAAGTGATGAAAACTCGGAACGTGCTAAATGTACGCGCGAGATTGGAGAAAAGTGTAAAAAGATTCCGTTGGGCATGCAGAAGGTTGATCCTTCGGTCTGGAGGGGGGTGATAAAAATGAGACGAGACTATAGTGATCAGACAAAAATCTTTGACCCAAGGAGTTTTGGCTACGACGTACATTTTGTCGGCGCTGGTGGCGCGAGTAATTCTGCCATAATGCAAGTTGCTACTATGGGCGCTATGGAGTATGCCACTTTGCACGTGTGGGATCCAGACGTTTTGGAACCCCATAACATGGCAACGGAGCTATCATACAGCAATGATATGATAGGTTGGCGCAAGGTAGATGCTGTAGTGAATGCACTGCGCTATAAATTTGGGCATAATTTAGGTATAGCTGAAGCGGCTAATTTAGCATTATGGTCGTATGCTACTAATAATAGGCGCCCAAATGTAGTATTGCATCCAGAAGCAGTGATAGCGGACACTGAGTTAAATGGTATAGTGGTGACTGGCGTGGACTCTATGGCGGCACGCAAAGAAATATGGCAGGCCATTAAGCGAGAGTCTTGGCGAGTACCACTTTTAATTGATCTGCGTTCGGCGGGGCTTACTACTTTGATTATCACTTTCGATCCTTCCGATATGGAAGCAGCAGAAACCTATGAAAAGTCATTATTGTATAGCGATGAAGAATCAATGCGGCTGGAATGTGGCGCTAGAAATGTTTGCTTTATTTCTGCTTATTTTGGAGTAGAAGTAGCGCATAGAATTTCGCTTTTTGCGCGCGATAAGATGGCCGAGCTAGACAAAATGTTTATAGTGCCAAGAGACTTCGAATAGACAAAGGAGGAAAATATGTTTAAGAAGAGAAAAAGCAGTGAAGTAATGGCAGACATAAGCCAAGGTGTAGCCACAATGGATGCTACGAAGGTTCGGATTGCCAACGGCGCAGGACATAAGCCGATTATCGTGGAATATGTACAGGGTGAAACCTTTGCGCAGCTTTTTGAACGAGCGGGCGTCATGATCGGTAATGGCCGAACTGTGACTACTGGCAAGAAGATAGTAGAAAACTTCAACGACCGAGTTGAGGCGGGTAGTACTATTACTATTGCAAATAGGCCCAACAATGGCCAGTGATAATTATGACCTTTTTCTTCTAGAAGCCCGGGCTTTATGCCCGGGTTTTCACTAAAAACGTACTTTAACAAAATGTGAGGTGTTTGTATATGGAAAAAACTTTGAGACCGAATTATTCAACTGGTGATATCAAAGCTTCTCTGAAAGCTGCCTTGGTGTCTGCGATAGTTATTGCAGTGGCGCTTGGCTCTATTGTCTTGTTTTCTTATGCTGGTTGGCAAAATAGTTTCAATGAGTATGAGAACTATACTGATTTTATAATTGTTGCGAATGAAAAACTTGACGTCGATCAGAGAGCGGAGATTGCACAAGTGACATCCGAAGTATCCGAAGACGATTTGGGCGAAGATGGGTTATTTATAGAACATGAGAAGCCAAGAATGTTTAGTGATATGGTAAGAGAAGCCTGGGTGGCTTTGATTATTATTTACCTATGTACTTGCTCTATGGCGGCATCGATTTGCTATGCGGTTGGTCACAATAAAGATTATTACTTGGCAGATTTGCCGTTGAAAAGTGTATGGGGTTGGTGCCTACTAATCTCAAACTTTGTGACGTGGCCAGTGCTACTTGTTTCTTGGACATCGCTATTAAGGTTTAAAAAGACAGGAGTAGAAAAGAAACGAAAAAGATTAAAACCGCTGCCTTCGGTGAAGTCAATCTTTGACGAGTCGGCTTTTGTAAAATTTTATTATGACATGTTGCCGATTGGGAGACGGGTAGAAGATGCCGAGGCCGACATGCATAGATCTGAGTCTGAAGTAGAACGCTATGCTACATTGCTCAAAAAAGCACAGGGAAAACTAGGCGAGGACAAGGCTAAGCTCAATGAGCTAAGATCGCAGCAAGAATTCATTAGCAGTAGCAAACAGGTAAAAGACCAAGTCGTGAATGATTTTGCGCAAATTAAAGAAATGCATGGAGTGCAACGGATCTATGTAAGGAAGGAATGTCTTTTTATCAGAGTTCGTGCGGATTATACATATAAAAATGTTTTGTATGATCTGGGTGATTATGAGATAAAGATAGAGGCGAACGGATCTTTTAATGCTAAGATGGTGCGATCAAATATAGAAGGAGGCGATGGTTATAGTGCTTACGGTACAAGAGATTTTTGTTTTGGTGATAGGAAATATGAAATCTGTGATTATATAGGCCAGGGAAGATTGATTGAGGCGATCGAGCTAATGATCGAGTGCTTAAACTATATAAATGAAAGTGATCGCTATACTCTTCCTACCAAATATGAGGCGGTCTATATGCCAAAGACAAAGAAGAAAAAAGTATAAATACAATTCTGCACCCCAGCCGAGAGGCTGGGGTTTTGCTATGTAAAAAGTATTATTTCTGATTGTCTGAAACTGTAGTAGTGCTATATCATTTATTACATTTGAAAGCTATAAATGAATACTGCACAACAGTTACATTATCTACTACATTTCGGAAGTAAAACTAAAATTTGGGGTGTTGCTTTGGAAAAGAAAACAGGCTTTATTTTTTCTCATTTCTTATCAGGTGTGAACCTACGGTTCGTAGTCTGTCACCAAATTAAGTATAAAAATAAGGCCTAAAGGCCTTCTCTATACTTGGGGCTTATTTTTGCGAAGCAAAAATAAAAGACCACTGCGAATACTCAAAAAAAGAAAGTGCAAGCACTTTCTTTTTACTCGTATTCTTGTGGTCTGGGTGACAGGACTTGAACCTGCGACCTCGACTTCCCAAAAGTCGCGCGCTACCAACTGTGCTACACCCAGGTATGTGATTATTATAGCATATTTTTAGAAAAAATAAGTAGATTATGATAGAATAGGAATATTAAGGAGAAAAAAGTGGCGGAAAATATAAAAAAACCAGTGGCGCGGCCAAATAATAAAGCCAATGCAAATAAATCAAATATGGTTCGGAGCGTATTGTTTACTTTTGTTTTGATATGCTTTGGGGCATTCATAATTGCTAGTATGACTCAAAGTAAAGCACAAAAAACAGAAGTTCCTATATCGGATGTGATACAGCGTGCTAATGATCCTGATGGCAATATCTCTAAAATAACAGTAACAGGAGAATCATTAGACATTACTCTTAAGGGTAATGATCAGCCTACTGAGACATCGCGTAAGGATGCATCTGGGACGCTATATGATCAGGGGTTGATAAATCACTGTGATGACATGATGGGTGATGAATTATCTGATTGTCAGGGGGAGTATCCGATAATAGAATACAAAGAAGACACAAATACATGGGGGATAATATTGGATGTAGGATTAACGGTGTTACCTATTATAGCTATAGTGGTGTTCTTGAGCTGGATGATGCGGCAAGCGCAGTCGGCTAATAATCAGTCTATGAGCTTTGGTAAATCTAAGGCTAGATTGTATGGCGCAGACAAGAAGAAAGTAACATTTAAAGATGTAGCGGGAAATGAGTCTGCAAAGCAAGATCTGACGGAGATTGTAGATTTCTTGAAAAATCCAAAGAAGTACGAGAAGCTTGGTGCAAAGATACCAAGGGGCGTGCTGTTGGCGGGTGATCCTGGTACAGGTAAAACCTTGATGGCGCGGGCAGTAGCTGGTGAGGCTGATGTGCCATTTTTCTCGATCTCTGGATCGGAATTTGCAGAAATGTTTGTGGGTGTAGGCGCTAGTAGGGTAAGAGATTTGTTTTCTAAGGCTAAGAAAAATGCCCCATCGATAATATTTATAGATGAAATAGACGCAGTGGCACACAAGCGTGATGCACGTGGCGGTGCTGGACGTGAGGACGAGCAGACGCTAAACCAGATACTTGTAGAAATGGATGGGTTTGACAATGATAGCGGTGTGATAGTGATAGCAGCGACGAATCGAGTGGATATGCTAGACAAAGCACTGCTCCGACCAGGGAGATTTGATAGGCATGTTAATGTGACCTTGCCAGAGAGAAAAGATAGACTGGAGATACTCAAAGTGCATTTTAAGGGCAAGCCCGTGGAAGAAAATGTAGATTTGGAAGCTTTGGCGAAAAAGACAGCTGGATCTAGTGGGGCAGATCTTGCAAATATTGCAAATGAAGCAGCTATTACTGCTGCGCGTGAGGGGCATAAGGCCATTAGTAACGCTGATCTGACGGAAGCATTTGAGAGAGTAGCGATAGGACCAGAACGTAAGAGTAAAGTAATGAATGACAAAGAGCGTAAAATCACAGCGTATCATGAGGCTGGCCATGCGATAGTGGGACACGTATTGCCAGATTCTGACCCAGTACATAAGGTAACGATAATTCCGCGTGGAAGGACGGGTGGCGTGACGTGGTTTTTGCCACCAGAAGATAGGAGCTATAAGAATATATACGAGCTAAAAGACATATTGGCACGGGCGATGGGTGGACGTATGGCTGAGAAGATAATATTTGGTAAAGACGCGGTAACGACTGGTGCATCTAGTGACCTTACCAATGTGGCGGAACTTGCTAAGTCTATGATAATAGAGGAAGGTATGGGTGAAGGCACGCGTAATTTGGTATTTCCAAGTGAAGCTACGGGCTACTATACTATTTCTACAGGCAAACCGTATTCGGAAAAAACTGCTGAGCTGATCGACGCGGAGATAAAGATGCTTTCGGATGAGGCAGCAAAGCGTGCAGAAGAAGTATTAAAGGCTAATAAGGCAATACTAGACAAATTGGCAGAAGAATTACTAGTGCATGAGACTTTGGAAGAGGCAGAGCTTGAGCCGATACTGAAAAGTACAAAGATACCTGAAATAGCTAAATTGCATAAATAGTGTAAAAATTGGAGGTAAAAATGGAACGATTGATTAAATATTTTGTGCCAGAGAAATATGTGTTGGATATAGATATAAACAAGCACGCCAAGACTATAGGTGGCACAGTAACTGTAATAGGCGTGCCAAAGGCAGAAAATGTGAAATTTCATGCGGTGGGGCTATCTGTAGACTGGGCAAAGATAAATGGTAAAAAAGCAGAATTCGAGCTAGCAGATGGGGTTTTGACGGTATTGAAGGCACCTAAGGGCGACGTAACTATAGAAATAGGGTATCATGGCTCTTTGAACGAAAATATGCAGGGGGCGTATTTGTCTACCTATGAATACGAGAATAAGACCGAGATGATAGTAGCGACGCAATTTGAGAGCCATTATGCGAGAGAAGCGTTTCCGTGTATAGATGAGCCTGGAGCAAAAGCGGTGTTTGAACTGAGCATCACAGTGCCAGATCAGGACGCAAAAGCGGGGGATATGATTATAGCGAATACTCCTGAAAAACAGAGAAAAGTAGTGAAGGAAGCGCGTAGTGATGTCCCGATGGTGAGAGTGGTTTTTGAGCCTACGCCAAGGATGAGTACATATCTGCTGGCCTGGGTGATAGGGAGATTCCATGGTAAGACTATAAAGAATCGTCATGGAGTGGAGATTACGACATATTCAACGCTGGCACAAGATTTAGCTTCGGTAGATTATGCAAATGAGGTAGCGGCGAGATCGTTGGAATTTTATGACGATAATTTTGGCATACCTTATCCTTTAGTAAAGCTGGATCAGGTGGCATTGCCAGATTTTGAAGCGGGGGCAATGGAAAACTGGGGGCTGGTGACGTATCGCGAATCTATGCTGCTAGCTGGAAAAGCCGCAACACTTGGTACGAAAAAGAGTGTAGCCCTTACTGTGGCGCATGAATTGTCACACCAGTGGTTTGGAGACTTGGTAACTATGGAATGGTGGGATGATTTATGGCTTAATGAGTCTTTTGCGAGCATAATGGAGTACTATGCAGTTGACCATATTTATCCAGAATACAAGATATTTGAAGGATTCTTTACTGGGGATTGTTTTGCTGCACTGAATCGTGACGCTTACACTGATGTACAGTCTGTACATCAAGATGTAAAAAGCCCAGAGGAGATTGCGACGCTTTTTGACGGGGCAATAGTGTATTCTAAGGGTGCTCACTTGATGCTAATGTTGATACGGATGATGGGTTGGGATGAATTTTGCAAAGGCATTAAGGGATATTTTGAAAAGTATAAGTATAAGAATACTGTGGGTGACGACTTGTGGAAGGCGCTTGCGCCATACGCGGAATTTAGCCCAGAGAAATTGACGCATGCTTTTATAGATAGGCCTGGTTATCCAGTGATAACGGATGGTAAACAGAAGCGATTTTTGCTGGACGGACCTATGACTAAAGAAGAATGGCCTTTGCCAAATATTACTGAAGATATGGGCGGGCATTATGTCTTGAATCTGACTGATGAAGAATTTGCGGAGCGGCTGGATAAGTTTGAAGAGCTAGGACTGGAGGAAAAGCTACGACTACTAATAGATAGAAGTTTGGTGTGTAGGACGGATTTGGCGCCAGCAGCATCATTGGTGCCACTGGTGAAGAAATTCGAAGACGAAAATACTGCTGCTGTGTGGAATATTGTAGCGGTAATAATAGGTCAACTGAAGATTTTCTTTGATACGGATTCTGATGAAGAGAAAAAGTTTAAGAAATTTGTAGGAGCATTAGTTGCGAAAAAGCTTAGTGAAGTTGGTCTGACAACCAGGAAAGATGATGATGAAAATATAATTAGGTTGAGGTCTATATTGATCGGATTGGACTATTACGCTGAGACGAAGCAAAACTTGCAAGAGCTAGCGGGGATGTACAATGCTAATTATAAAGAGCTGGATAGTGAGATACGAGATGATATATTGGATGCAAAAATATATCTGGAATCAGCTATGCTGGATGAATATTTGGAGGCTTACAAGAAAACAGTAGACCCAGATATTAAGTATGATTTACTTTTTGCGATGACTTTGCTGAAAGATGAAGGTAAGCTAGGACACATGGTGGAGTTACTGGAGCGAGAGGACGTAGTGAAGCCGCAAGATCAATTGTATTTATTTATCTATCTATACAGAAATCCGTATGCTAAGAATATGACGTGGCAGTGGTTGACGCAGAATTGGGATTATGTAAAGAAAATGATGGGGGATAAATCGCTTGATAGCTATCCTAGGTATACGGCTAATGTTATACGAACGGATGAAGATTATCAGGCTTGGCGGGAGTTTTTCTTGCCGATGGCAGAGGACCCAGCGCTTGAGCGTGCAATAAGGATTGGCGAGAAGGAGATTGAGGCGAGACTAAAGTTAATAGCTAAAGATAAAAAAGCGGTGCATGATATAATATAAGCATGAATGTATTGGAATATGCTAAGGGGGTAGAAAGACTGGTCGACCCGATGGAAGTGGGGAAGACGCATTATTTGCAGACGAAATTATCTAAACTGCCAGTGTGTTTGCAGCGGAAGATTGTGACTAGTGCTACGAAAAAAGCCGATAAAATGCCTTTTGTGGTGGAGCCGTATTGTTTTTTCTTGTTTTATGAGATCCCAGACCCTGGTAAGGTGCAGAAGTTTATGCCAGATGGTTTTGTGCCAGCCAAGTCTGCAGTGTTTGAAGGCGGACCTGAGAAATATTATGGGATAGTGAGTATGTTTCGGATACATACTAGCGTATTTTGGGGCGCGAGAGTAGAGTATTATTTGGTAGCGGAGGATACTAAAACGGGGCTGCTTAGCTGGGTAATGATGGACTATATTAGCGACACGATTTCTTATGACGAAAAACACGGGTTAAAATCTCCAGATGTAAAAAGATCAGTGATGACTACTACATGTGAGGGGGATTTTGTGTGTGAGATGGTGGATAGAGACGGCAAGAAAAAGGCCAAGTGCCAGGCTAGCCTTTTGAAGGCTAAGATGAAGCCACTAGATCAGAGGTTGTGGATAGAAGGGAATACCTCGATAGCCTATGGTAGGATGGCTGGAGAGCCGGATGGGGATTTGTTTTCTTTGACTTTTTACCCAGAGGAGATGAAGCAGGCACTAGAGGTACCACTAGATGATGTGGTGATGGCGGAGGTTGCTACGAATAGGGTGGGCAAGTTTGGCGCTGTGCTGGAGCGAGCGGCTTGTTTTCCTTTTGCCCAGCATATGTTAAGCGATAGTCCGGGACAAATGACGCATTATGGAAATGAAAAAGCACTTCGGAAGGCAGTGGGAGCGGTAGATTTTGACAAGATAAAGACGCTAAACAAACAAAAATAGCCTTGCGGCTTAAGATAATAATAGGTATTCTTTTATTATACCACACTTTTGCCTAAATGTCAATGTATGGTGCCCGAGACAGGGGTTGAACCTGCACGATATTGCTATCACTAGCACCTGAAGCTAGCGCGTCTGCCAATTCCGCCACTCGGGCTCGGCATTATTATATCATGAAATACCCCCGAATGAAAGTTCGGGGGTAAAAAGGAGGGGAAGAAAATGGGGGATTATTGGACGATAATGGTGTAGCCAAGTACTATGCCCTGGGATAATCCTTCGTTGATTCTTTTGAGGATTAACTGGGCTGGCGGAATGATGCCGTTATAAATACATTGGTAGTGTGTCCAATTCTGGGGGAAGTCGATGGGGTTGTTGCGCGGTATATCTGCGTTGTCTGTGGCTCCGGTTCGGTTGAAGCCGTAGATATTGAAATGATTTAGGCGTAGATATGCACGCAGATCTTTGGAATTTGCGGATAGTTTGACTGATACTATATATTGCATCAATATACCTCCTTGTGATAATGTACGAGCCGATAACTGTTGTGTGATTATAATACATTTTTGAAAAAATAGCAAGGTATGATAATATGAAATTGTATATGATGGAGGTAAAATGATAAAAGTTAGTTTTAAATCAGAAACCGATGATAAGCAAACCAAGAGAATTTTGGAGGAAATAAAAAAAGATAAGATGGGGGGGTGGTTGGAGCTGCCGCGCAAGTATGATGTGGGGGAATTGGTACGGATAAAAGAGGCTGCAAAGAGAATAAATGCGGAAAGCGAATATCTGGTGTGCATAGGCATAGGTGGGTCGTATTTAGGGCATAGAGCTGTGATAGAGGCGTTGCGGTCAAGTAGTGAGACCAAGATAATATATGCTGGTAACTCTCTGAGCAAGCGTGAGCTGGAGTGGGCGCTAAATAAGGTGGGTGATCATGATTTTTCGATAAATGTAATATCTAAATCTGGCGAGACATTGGAGCCGGCGATTGCTTTTGAAGCATTTAAGAAAAAAATGGTGGAAAAATACGGTGCGGAAGATGCAAATAGTCGTATTTATGCCACAACCGATGCGAAGAAAGGAACACTTCATGATGAAGCAGTGGCAAATGGATATACTAGATTTGTGGTGCCAGATAATATTGGAGGGAGATATTCAGTGCTTACGGCGGTAGGGCTACTGCCGATGGCGGTGGCTGGCGTAGATATTGATAAGCTCCTAGAAGGGGCGGCGGAAGCGGTCGAAACGGCTGTGGAGCCAGCTGTGAATTATGCGTATATGAGGTGCGCCTTGGATAAAAGAAAATATGACACCGAGGTGTTTGCTAGTTTTGAGCCGTCGACGATGTATTTTAACGAATGGTTGAAACAATTATTTGGAGAGAGCGAAGGTAAGGATAAACGTGGGATATTACCTGATTCGGTGATTTATTCGACGGATTTGCATTCTTTGGGGCAATATATGCAGGATGGAAGAAGAAATTTATTTGAGACTATAATCGATTTCCCTACGGATGATTTGAATGCTAAAATTGTGGCGGCAGTGCGGATAGCACATACGGAAGGCGGGATACCAGTATTGAACATAAGTGTACCGAGTTTTGATGAAAAAGGTTTTGGTGAGTTGATATATTTCTTTGAATTAGCTTGCGCTGTAAGCGCTAAGCTGATTGGGGTTAACCCATTTGATCAACCTGGGGTAGAGACTTATAAGTTGGAACTAAAAAAGTTATTGAGTTAGGAATGTTGCAGCTATTTTGTAATAATAGTTCCAGATTTACCCTTGAGTGCATCCTTTAGATGGGTAATGTCTGTGATGATGCCAGTACCGCCTTTTTGAGCAAACATAGCTGCGGCTTTGACTTTTGGAAGCATAGAGCCGGATTTGAAATAACCGTATTTTTGTAGCCTTGTGATTTCTGATACAGAAATAATAGTGAGAGGCTCTTGGTCTGGAAGCCCAAAATTGATATAGACATAGGGAACAGCGGTAACCGAAACAAAGATGTCGGCCTTGACAGCTTCGGCAAGTTTTTCGGCGGCATAATCTTTGTCTATGACGGCATCGATGCCTTTGAGGCGTTTGAGAACTTTTGTTTTGGTGACTGGTATGCCTCCGCCGCCAGCAGCAATAACAATGACGTTGTCTTTGATGAGCTCCAGAATGGTTTTTTTCTCGACGATATCAATGGGCTTTGGTGAGGCTACGACGCGGCGCCAGCCACGACCAGCGTCTTCTTTGACTGTCCAATGGTTTTTGCGGGCTAGGGTTTTTGCCTCTTTTTCTGAATAGAATTGGCCGATTGGCTTGGTGGGTGTATGGAAGGCGGGGTCGTTACGTGATACTATGACTTGGGAAATAACGGTGGCGATTTTGGCTGTTTTGCCGTGCTTTGCAAATGCATTATGGATGGCCTGAGTAAGCCAATAACCGATTTGCCCTTGGCTCATAGCTACGGCTGTTTCTAGAGGCATGGCTGGAGCGGCAGGCGTAGCTGCGGCTTCTTCATGTATGATAATGTTGCCAACTTGTGGGCCGTTGCCATGAGCTATGACTAGTTCGTATTTGGTAGATAAATCTGCGATGACTTCGCCGACTTTGGTGGCAATTTTTTTCTGAGCTTCGGCGGTAGCTTCGCCGTGTTGTTGTAAGGCATTGCCGCCAAGTGCTAAGACAATACGTTGCTTCATGATATTATTTTAACATAAAAGTATTGACAGCGTTGAGAAAAAAGTTATACTTAGAATTAGCGAAGCTAAATACAAACACGAAAAGGACATATTGACATGAAGACATCAATTTTTAAGTTGACCGTTACAAATTCGAGCTCTGTGGTAGTGCCAGACACAAATGTTCCGTTACCTTCGGATGTGGAGGACTCAGACCCTTTATCTTCAGACACGAATAAGTCACAGTCTACGACAGAAGTATTAGTCCCGAATACTGGTTATTCATCTGGCGTTAATAATACGGTTATGGCGCAACGCAACTTTGACGTAGGCACAATCGTTCTTACATCTTTGATTGCTGCAGCGATAATATTTCTGATAGCAGTAATGCTAAGATGTAGGAAGAGAGCAAAAGTTGGGTTTGGGAAGGTGAGCCGTGGTAGCAATATAGGTATGGGCGTGCTATTGGGATTAGTAATTGTATTGACTTTGTACGGAATAGGAAAAGTGATTAATAATATAAGCGGTGAAGTAAATGCTGCCGATTTTGATGCTTTTTCGGTCAGTAGTATTGTGGAAGTTAATGCGGAATTAGATGGAGATCGGTCAGTTAGGGTTTGTGGAACTGCTAAGGTGACAATAAACGAAGATTTATCCAATGGATTTGTTTTAAAAATAAAAGCTAGCGAATTACAGCTTATCTCTGATAGTTCTGTAAAAATTCCTTCATTAGCTGTGGCTGGGGATCTTCAGGAAAATGCTTGGGGGTATAGATTAAAAGGTGGTAGTACTTTGAATCCTATACCTACGGAAGGTTTTGTGAGCATTAAAGACACTAAGACAGCCATACGGAATGGTAGTAATACCGATGTGGAATATTGCACTATATTAAGCTCTAGTATAAAGGAGGGCATTTATGAGTCTAGCATTTCGTACGAGGTAATGCCGTATGCGGCGGTGAATCCTGAACCTGAGCCTGAACCTGAACCTGAACCTGAACCTGAACCCGAACCTGAACCTGAGCCTGAACCTGAACCTGAACCCGCTCCTATAGTGAACGATTTGCCCATACGACCTATTTATGATTCGTCAGTCGATATTCCATGTGACAGTAGAACGATAGATAGGGGTGAGGCTGAAGGATATTCGAATGGAACAAAAGTTATGATTAGGCTTTGCGCTGTTCCGAACATGGTGGATGTAGATGGTTCTCCGGTAGATGATAATTATATTGTCGTTAATTCTAGAGTTTCAGGTGCTTTCTATGCATTTAATGAAGCGCATAAAGCGAGATATGGCAATTATTTGACAGCTAGTGAAGGTTTTAGGACAAACGAAGAACAGGAGTATTTCTATAATTGTTATTTGACAGGGGATTGTAATGGTGGTAATGTTGCGGCGGCGCCAGGATACTCTAATCATCAAATGGGGCTGGCTATAGATTTTGGCACGGCAGGTTTTTATAATGGAAATACTAGTCTGTGCGAGTGGGCTGGCGGTGGTTGTCATTTAAATAGTAGTTTCTTGGCTGAGTTTGGTTTGAGAGATGGTAGGAGTTTTGGCGAAAATTGGCATATAGAGGCAGTAGGTGATTAGCTAATTGACTGTTTTGCAACTATGTTGACCTGAATAACGCATTAGAACTGAAAAAGAATTGTTGTGTGATTTATTATTAAGTATGGTGTTGGCATGTGATATTGTCGTTTGTGGTAATTTCCGTTGGAACGGTGATCACATTAACCGTAGGCGCTGTGGTTACATTTTATGGAATTAGACGTTATAACGGCAAAATAAGATTTCAAAAAAAAGAACTTTTAATAATTAATTAAAAAGGTCGGCTTAAAACCGGTCTTTTTGATGTAAGTTCTTGTGTTTATTTAATTAGTGATATATAATTAGATATGTAAACGAAGGGCATCATATTATATGAATCTAGCAGGACGAGATTTCTTAAGAATTCTAGACTTTAGCGAAGGCGAGCTGCGTCATATGTTGGCGACGGCTAAGAAATTTAAGAAGTTTAAAAAAGATGGGCGGGACCATAAAATATTCCCAAATAAAAATATTGTAATAGTATTTGAAAAAACATCCACTAGGACGAGATGCTCTTTTGAGGTGGCTGGGTACGATCTTGGTATGGGCGTAACGTATCTAGATCCGACTGGTTCGCAGATGGGGCACAAGGAATCGATCGCCGATACGGCCAGGGTGTTGTCTAGGCTATATGATGGTATAGAATACCGTGGGTTTGATCAGTCTATAGTGAATACTTTGGCAGAGTATTCTGACGTGCCTGTATGGAACGGTCTTACTAATGAATGGCATCCTACGCAAGCTTTGGCGGATTTTATGACTTTGGAAGAGCATTTTGGTGATCTAAGGGGTCTAACTTTAGCTTTTGTAGGGGATACCCATAATAATGTGGCTAATTCTTTGATGGCTATGAGTGCTAGGATGGGCGTGAATTTTATCGCGTGTGGGCCTAGTAGCTTGAGGCCATCTGATGATGTGGTGGCTGAATGTTTACCGATAGCAGAGAGAAACGGTGGGTCTGTGATGGTAACTGATAATATCGCAGAACTTGATGGCAAAGCAGATGCGATATATACAGATGTATGGCTTTCGATGGGCGAGGATAAGGACAAATGGGGAGAAAGGATAGATCTATTGAAACCCTATCAGGTAAATATGGAAATGATGAATAGGGCTAAGCCTACTACGGTGTTTTTGCATTGTTTGCCAGCGTTTCATGATCTTAATACTTCTACAGCTAAAGATGTAAATGAAAAATTTGGATTGACAGAGATGGAGGTAACTAATGAGGTGTTTGAATCAGGGCGGTCCTTGGTGTTTGATCAAGCAGAGAATCGTATGCACACTATAAAATCAGTAATGTTTTTGACATTATATAAAAAGGAGGATAGAAATGAAAAACACAATTAGTAATTTTAGCGAAATAGCTCCGCTTAAAAAAGTATTAATGCATAGGCCAGGGGATGAATTTTTGAATTTAACTCCTAATACTTTGGAAAGATTACTTTTTGATGATATTCCTTATTTAAAGATCGCACAACAAGAGCATGACGCATATGCGAATGCTTTGCGTGCTGAGGGTATAGAGGTGGTATATCTAGTGGATTTGGCTGCAGAGGCGTTGGAAGCTGGTGGTCGTACTGTTAGAAAGAAATTTTTGGAGCAATTTATCGCTGAGGCTGGGGTAACGTCGCCGAAGGTAGTGAAGCATTGCTATGATTTCCTGAATGCGATTAAAGATACTAGAGATATGATAAAAAAATGCATAGCAGGTATAGATGTTTCGGAATTGAAGAAGCTTGGCAAGGTGTCTGGTTTTTATGCTACGCGTGACACTGGCAGAATGATTATTGACCCGATACCGAACCTGTATTTTCAGCGTGACCCGATGGCGACCGTGGGGCATGGTGCTACGTTGCATCGTATGTGGTCAGTAACACGTACGCGTGAGTCAATATTTATGGAATATGTATATAAATATCACCCATTTTATGACAATGTGACATTATACTATGATAGAAATGAGCCGTATTGCATAGAAGGTGGTGATGTACAGGTGTTATCCAAGGAGGTAGTAGCGATAGGTATATCGCAACGCACCGAACCAGACGCTATAGCGGATTTTGCGCGTAGACTATTTAAGGATAAGAAGAATGAGTTTAAATATGTGCTTGCTATAGATATTCCAGATGAGCGAAGTTTTATGCATTTAGACACTGTGATGACGCAGGTAGATGTGGATAAATTTGCAGTGCAAGATGCCATTATGGATATTTCGACCATATACGAGATAACTGCTGGTCATGGTGGTGAGATAGAAATAGTAGAAATACATCAGAGCTTGCAAAAAGTTTTGGAAAAATATTTGCATTTGAACAAAGTAGAACTGATAAAATGTGGTAATGGTAAGAGAATTGATGCTGAACGCGAACAATGGAGTGATGGTGTAAATTTGCTATGTGTTCGTCCTGGTGTAGTAATCGCATACGACAGAAATTTTGTAACAAACCAGACTTTGAAGAGGCATGGGATAAAAGTGATAGAGATTCCTAGTTCTGAACTTTCGCGTGGTCGAGGTGGATCACATTGTATGAGTATGGCACTAGCCAGAGAGGAGGATTAGCGGGAGGAGCTTAATGGTTGAGAGACATTGATAAATTATTTAAACAAAAACAAAAGGAGAAAAATGAAAATAAATATAAAAGAACGTAGGACTATAGACGTGAAGGAGGTTAAGACGATTAGCTTTCGGGTGGTAAGAACGATAGGGTTTATGGATATCCGGAGAATGAATTTGATGGGGGACACTATAAAAGTTAGAAGGGTATAGAATGTTCAAGAAAAAAAATCGAAGTAAGAAACGCGCTCGCGCGATGCTGTCGGCATATTCGATCATTATGATACTAATCATATTGCTCGGTGTGCTGTCACATGTGTTGCCGAAAGCTAAGTATATGGCGGCACCTGTAGAAGACGATGCGTCTAGCGTAGAAGTTGGCCCTGGAGAATGGGAAGGGGAAGTACCTGCTGGCGAATCGGTAGAATTGGATAAAGAAAAGTCTGAAGGTCAAGATGAGATAGCTTTGCCAGAGGATGAAAGTGTTGACCCAGCTGTTGGCGATGAAGTTGTTGCTGATGAAACATCTGAGTCTAAGGCATTGCAGGATAGTGAAATGCCTGGCAACGATGAGTCTAATAATGGTGTAGCAAGTGGGGCTGTGACCAATGCAGCATCCGAGGGTGCTAATCAGCCCAGTGAAGATACGGTTACTGTTGCTAGCGAAAATACGACATCTGAGACATTTGACTCTCTTGCAGCTTGCGAAGAGACAAATGGCGAAGACGGCTGTGTGATCGTGGACGGGTCTGGCGTAGAAGGTGCAGAATTGTACCAAATACTGATTGCCCCGATACTAGGCTTTGAAGATGCGATAGATGTATGTATTTTTATTATGATGCTAGGCGGTCTTCTTGCAGTAGTGGCTAGAACTAAGGCGCTAGAAACTGGCATTAAAATATTAGTGCAGAAGCTACATGGTAAAGAGTACATATTGATAGTGCTACTGATGTTTATATTCTCTATACTAGGCACTACATATGGATTCTTGGAAGAAAGCGTTGGATTTTATGTGCTGATAGCCGCGACTATGTTTGCTGCTGGGCTAGATCCGCTAGTGGGTGTAGCGACTATACTTCTAGGTGCTGGATCTGGTGTGCTAGGGTCCACTATTAATCCTTTTGCTACGGGTGTAGTTCTTTCGGCTATGAAAGACGCAGGAATAGAATATAGTCAGGGTACTATAATATTAATTGCTGTAGTGCTGTGGCTAACTACTCTTGCGATTTCTGCGTTCTTTACAATAAAATACGCCAGAAAAGTACAGAGAGACAAAGGCTCTACTTTTCTTAGCTTAAGAGAACAAGCTGCAGCTGAGAAAACCTATGGTAAATTCTTGAAATCTCAGAATGAGGTAGATAAGCTTACGGGCAAGCACATAGCTACTTTGGTGGTATTTGCTCTTACCTTCGTAGTGATGATTGTAGGATTTATACCATGGGGCGAGTTCGGTATTACGTTCTTTGACTCATGGACTGGGTGGCTTACTGGAGCGTCACTAGGTAACTGGTGGTTCTATGAGGCGGCACTATGGTTCTTGCTATGCGCTATATTGGTAGCTATAATCAATCGTCAAGGTGAGCATGGGTTTATCGATGCATTTATCGATGGTGCTGACGATATGATTGGCGTAATACTAGTAATAGCGGTAGCACGTGGTGCGTCAGTGCTGATGGCACAGACCAGCTTGGATAATTTCATAGTATATAACGCATCAAACTTCTTGGCTACACTGCCAGAGCTTGCGTTTGTACCTTTGAATTATTTATTGCATGTAGTACTATCTGTACTAGTGCCGTCATCATCTGGATTAGCTACACTGTCTACGCCGATTATTACACCGGTGGCTTCTACCTTGGGATATAGCACTAATGTAACGGCTATGACTATAGTATCTGCAAATGGGTTGGTGAATTTGATTACACCTACTTGTGGTGCTATAATGGGTGGCTTGGCATTGGCTAGAGTAGACTACCCAACATGGTTTAAATGGGCGTTTAAGGTAGTGCTGGTTATTGCTGTAGTAAATATAGTGGTACTATGTTTGTTCTCGCTGTAAGAGTCTGGACTCCTAAGACTGCATAAGGCGATCGAGTTGGGCTAGCCGTGAGGCTAGTCCAATTTCGGATGAGATGTCTCTACGAAAAAAGCTGCCAGTGTAGAATGCTGACAGCTTGAGTGATGTTTATACCGCAGTTTGTGTATTGTATTTACGTGGGCTTGTATGCTGTATATATGAATTCTATTGCTTTATCGCCCATCCATATTGAACGGCAGGTTGTTGACTCAAAATCTGGATCGTTTCGTATAAGATTCAGATGGTATTCCAAGGCACTGAGCCCATGTTTTTGAGCTTCTAGATCTATGCCGTGGGTTTCTATTGTGATAATGTCGAGTACTGTTTTGTACTCATCCTCGCTGATGGCGTAGCCGGGACATTCTTTGGAGCAGACTGTGTAATACCAGTTCCAGAATTTTGCCGCTGCCCTTTTGTTGTGGGCTAGGTTTACGACTATGTTGAGTGCTCTGTGGCATTCTTTCATTATGTCTGTGGAATATGATTCTTTCCAGGTCTCTCCCATTATTACTCCTCCTTACTAATAAAGAATATTTCTGCGGTATATTTTAATGTGCGATGTGATATTAGGTAATTATAACATGAAGCAAATAGGCCAATAGGTATTGTTGCATAATTCATCGCATTTCGGAAGCTATGCTTTGATGTGATCAAAGATTATACATCACAGCTCCGACCTTCTGGCGGAAAGAATTGCCTAAAGG
>JAEEGL011607856.1_pt1 | contig 19561 bp, 17 predicted proteins | sample 9134231 | NCBI WGS metagenome assembly JAEEGL01 (sample SAMN16246548, study PRJNA631951) | gut metagenome | biome: gut microbiome; feature: rumen; material: fiber-attached | host: Bos | place: Iran: Karaj | collected 2018-10 | reverse complement strand
TTATTTCACATATGAGGATAAAATGTTGATTATTGTTTTAATTGTTATGCTATAATGTTGATAATTATAAAATTGGAGAATTCAAATGAGAAAAATAGAGTTTAACGAATTGAAGTTAAAAGATATAAATGATGAAGAAGCTTTTTATCAAGCATATTTAAAAAATATTCAAGATAATATGAATATTAAAAATAGTACTATTTCTGCAGAAAAACAATTTGAAATTATTTATTTAAATATATTAGGAGGCAAGCTAATTCTATTGGAGAAGAAATATGTTGTAGGAAAAGATAGTAGTAATGCAGAGCTATTTTATGATTATTCAATAGCATTAAAAGTATATAATCTTATGCTTGATATTGAAGAAGGAATAAAAGATGAACAAAATGAATTTAACGAACTATATAAAGAAGAAAGATTAAAGAAGAGTGAAGAGATAGAGGAATTAAGGAAACAAGATAATATTCTGTTTGAAAAGAGAAAACTTGAAGATAGCTTATTGGGATATAGTTCTTCTAAGTTAGAGAAAGCTATTGAAGAATTGAAAATAGAAAATGAAAAACTAAAAGAAATAATAAAAAAGATGAAATAAAGAAAAGATTAGGAGTTTTTATGATAGAAAAAATAATAGAAAAAGCAAAACAAGAAAATAAAAAAATATATATTTATGCTCATAGATATCCAGATGGCGATGCAGTTAGTTCTTCATGTGCAGTAGCTGAGTATTTAAAAAATCAAGGAATAGATGCAAAATATATAATAACAAATGAAATAAGAACTTTTAATCAAATAGTAGGAGAAACGCCGGTTTCAGAAGAGGTAGATGAAGATGCTATTTCTGTAATACTAGATACAAGTACATTAAGTTATGCAGAAAATAGACTATTTGAAAGTTCATCTAAAGAAAATATATATGTTATAGACCATCATGCTAAAATTAAAGGGGGAACATGTATAGAAGAAGAACTTGGAATACCAAGTGAAAATGTTATTCGTGACTCAAGTGCAAGTTCAGTATGTGAGATGCTAGTAAATGAATTAGATCAAGAAAAGATAACACCAGAAATAGCCAATATGTTAACACTAGGATTATTAACTGATACTGCTAAGTTAAAATTTTTAAAAGAAAATACACTATTAAATTTATCTAGATTAATTGAGTTAGGAGCAGACTATAAAGAAGTTATCGAAGCATGTACTAGAAAAAGCAACTTAAGAGAAGAAGTTGGAATAGCAAAAATGATGCTTAATACAAAAAAATTTCCTATCGGAGATACTTTTGGAATGATTTTATCAGTAGATAAAAAAGAAGTAGATGACTTAGGAAAAACCTATGGAGTTAGAAGTCCTCAAAAGAAAATATTTAAAATGAGTGATATAGAAAATTGTAGCTTTACTTGTATGACTGCAGAAAATAAACCAGGTGAGTATGATGCGGAATTTAGAAATTCAGTTGCCTATGGTAATTTTGATGTATTACAACTTGCAACTTCATATGGAGGTGGAGGGCACCATGGTGCTTCTGGATGTGTTGTGAAAGATAGTGTTATGCACTCACAAAAAGAATTGGAAGAACAAATAAAAGAAAAAACAAAGATGTTATATGAAGAAAAGGCAACAGGATTACCTAAAATAGAATTAAGTGAGCAAGATAAAGAACTAGCAAGCATCTTAGATAAGACAAATAGATTAGCAGAAGGAATAACACCAGAGGTGTTAGCAAAGGTTGATTCATTAGTTAAAGCAGGTAGCAATTATGACTATGTATTTAAAAAATTTAGAAGCTTTGAAAAATTTATGTTGCAAAACGAATTATTAAGTAGAATTCCTGATTTTGTTTATACAAAAAAAGATCCAAGAGTGAAAATTAATTTATCAGAAAAAAGTGTAGAAAACTTGATGAAAAAATATAATGTGAGTAGAGAAGATGTTCTTTCAGCAATAGAAGTTTTTTCTAACATAGATGTAGAGTCAGCAGCTATTTTTCTACCAGATGGAAGTAAGTCTTTTATAGATAGTAATGGAAAGATAATAATTAAAGAAGCAGAAATGAAAAAAGATTTTTCAAATGATGTACCAATGTAAAGAATAACCCCATCTAGATATTTTATCTAGATGGGGTAAATCATTTAATTAATTTTCCGAATTTGAGTGAGAGCTAGAGTTTGAATCAGCTTTTCTGTCAGAGAAGAAGGATGCCATCATTAGCAATACACTATTATCATCAATTTTGCATGCCTCGGTTACTCTTACTTTATAGTCAAGCCTATAAAAGAAAGAATAATAGTCAGCCCATAATGAGCCGTCTGTTCCAATGATGGATCCATATGTGTTTATAGGATTAAATCTTGCTGTGGCGATTAACTCTCCATCTTTGTTATAGATGTCATATTTATCACCAAATAAACTAAACTTTCCAGTCATCTCAACTGTTAATTCACCATTCATAATAATGGCATGTGAATCTTGATTTATGAAGTGATATTCATCTGCTCCATAACCAATTTTATTTCCGTTGGTATCGTACATCGATAACGGATCGGTTAAAAATCTAAATACATTTCCACGAATACTCGCAATGTCTTTGTCTTCATGTTTTACAGTGATGTTGGTTCGTAAAGTAAATACCTTTACGTCGCAGAAATACGTTTTACTTTCTCCAATATCGGGAGCTTTTGCTGAAAAAATTGCAAGAGCAATACCAATAACAAGGAAAAAGCCAAGAATGAAAAATACTATGGGATGCCGTTTTTTCATAACAATACCTCCGTTGCTTATTTTAATAAGCATCAAAGGTTATTATAAATCAGTTACCATAAAATGTCAATTGATTTAATACGCATATATTAAAGCTATTGACAAAAATGTTTAATTGAAATAAATGATAAAGAGGAATATTTATAGTATAACATATTACAATCAAGGTTAATATTTAGCAAAAACAAATATCTAGATTTTTAAATATTGAAGAATAGAAGGAGCCGAAACATATGAAAAAGTTATTTTTAATAGTTGGATTACTAATGTTATTTATTCCAATTATAATGGATATAGATTTTATGATAAATATTGTGGAGACAGAGGCAATAATTACTGAGATTTCTCCATATACTAATAGCGAAGGAGATACATATTATCACGTAGGCATTATGTTTGAAGCTAATGGACAGACATATTCCGGTACATTATTGTATAATAATATTGAAAATATAAATGTAAATGATACACAAAGAGTCGTATACAATGCACATAATCCTAATCGATTTTCAAACAATAACAATAGACAAGGATATATAAAAGATATTATTGCATTGTTTGGTTTTATTATGACTAGCTTAAGTATATTGCTTATTATTAATTCTAATAAAAAAGGAAAAAGAAAGAATAAGACATTTGGAGAGTTAAATAATACAAAAGTAGTAATAAGAATATTCGTAATATCGACAATTTTTCTAATCTTATCAGTGATAGTAATCTATAAAAAAATATATTATGCTTCGACAATATATTTTTTAAGTATGCTTGTATGTATATTTTCTGGGTTAGGTGTTATATTTTCATTTGTAATGGTATATTCATTTTTAAAAATGAAACATGATGAAATTTATCCGATATTAATTAATGACAAATATGATAAAAAAGTTATTAATAACGAAATAGAGGTATTTTTCACTCCAACATGTATTGTAGATACAAGTCGAATATTTAAAAAAATCAATTATAAAGATATTGCTCTTATCGATTTTATCAATATGAATAACTCAAAGAACAAAGATGAGGAAAGTAGTCGTATTTTGATTGTTGACAAAAAATTAAAACTTCATAGAATTGCCATATCACTTTTTCATTCAGAAAAGGAATTAAGTGAAATTTTTAAGGAACTTGAAAAAAGAGTTCCAAATGCTTTAGTTGGATATAATAAAGAAAATTTAAAAATAATAAAATATAATAGAAATAATTAATTAAAGAAATAGCTATCTTACATTTAAATAATGTAAAAATAGCTATTTTTTATTGTCTGTTTCATCTTTTTATACATCAAAAAAAGAAAAACTTGTAATCTTGGTGATTACAAGTTTTGTTCTAATGGTGAGCCAGGAGGGATTCGAACCCCCGACCCACAGCTTAGAAGGCTGTTGCTCTATCCAACTGAGCTACTGACCCATGTTTCGAACACAAACAATTATAGCGGTTAAAGCTACTTTTGTCAATAATTATTAGTTTTTTTATTAAATTTATACTATTAAATTAAAAATTATTGAAATAAAAAAATTGTAATGTTATGATATTTTAAGAATTTTTTTACTAAAGAAAGATGGAGGAAATAATAGTGATTGAAGTAAAAAACCTTACAAAAAAGTTTGGAGGGTTTCTTGCAATAGATGATTTATCATTTACAATTGAAGACCATGAGATTGTCGGATTACTTGGACCAAATGGAGCAGGAAAAACTACAACGATGAATATGATAACAGGACTGATGGCACCAACAAAAGGAAAGATATTAGTTGATGGAATTGATGTTGACAGATATCCAGTAAAAATCAAAGAAAAAATTGGCTATATGGCAGAAAGTATACCTTTGTATAGCAATCTAACGGTTAGAGAGTTTTTACGTTTCATGGCTGAACTAAGAAAAGTATCTAAAGAAAAAATAAATTCTAAAATTGATAAATTAGTAGATGATTTAAATCTAAAAAAAGTAGAGAATAGATTAATAAAAAATTTATCAAAAGGATATAAACAAAGAATTTCTCTAGCAGGAACTTTAATTGGTGATCCAGAAATAATAATACTAGATGAACCAATGGTTGGATTAGATCCAGAACAGATATCTGACATGAGAGATTTAATAAAATCTCTAAAAAAAGAGCATACAGTAATTTTTAGTTCTCACATTCTTTCTGAAGTAAGCCAAATATGCGATAAATTAGTAATAATAAATGATGGAAAGCTAGTAAAAGTTGACAAAATAGAAAATATAGAAAAAGAAGATGAAGATAATAATTCATTATTTGTTTCTATAAGAGATGATGATGATAAGATTGAAGATGTAAAGAGAGCGATAAAGGAAATTAAAGAAATTAAATATCTTAAGAAAAATAAAGATGGAAGTAAGTCTTATCTAATAGAAGTTGATTCAACGAAAGACATAAGAAAAGAGCTTATGGAAGAATTAACAAAGAATGGAATTGTTTTATATGAACTAAAACATAATGATGAAGATTTAGAAAAGACATTTATAAAATTAATAAAGAAATCAAAAACAAAAGAAAAAGGAGGTAAGAAGTAATGAAGGCAATTATAAAAAATGAATTAAGAAAATACTTCTACTCACCTTTAGGGTACATTATTGTTGGAGCATTTATAATTATTTTTTCATTGTATGTTCTAAGTGGAATCGCATCATATAGAATTCTAGATTTAGGAATTGCATTCTATTGTACAATTGATTTAGCTTTTCCAGTACTAATTGCACTACTTACAATGGGAATATTTGCAGAAGAAAGAAAAAGTGGCACAGAAAAAATCTTATTAACAGCCCCAATTAGCACAACTAAGATGATACTGGCTAAACTAATCGCAGCAACAATTGTAGTAGTAATTGCAACTTTACTTACAAGTGTTTTTTACTTCATTTTTAACGGCTATGGAGCATATGGTTTAGGAGAAGCAATAACACAACAAGTAGGATTTATCCTTGTAGCTATAGCTGGAATCTCATTTGGAATGTTTGCATCATCTTTATGTGATAATCCAGTAATAGCAGGAGCAATTGTATTTGTACCAGCATTATTAATGACAATTTTTTCAGGAGTTGGAATAGGAAGTTCATTATTTGATATAATTCGTATTTCAAGCTTATATATTAATTTTGCAAAAGGAATAATATCAGTAGCAGATATTTTGATATTATGTTTGTTTACTACGTTATTTTTCACTTTAACACTTTTAGGCTTCAAAAGAAGAAGACTTGTAAAGTAGAAGGGAGAAAAAGATGAGTAAAGAAAAGAATAACAATAAAGGAAGAAAATTTGATTTACTAGTAAGTAGAAGATTAATAAACTTAAGTTCAACTATAGTATTTGTTGTGGTTCTATCGGCAATCTATTTTATTTTGACAAGTATATTAAAAACAATTAATTTACCAAATGCAGATATGACACAATCTAAAACATATACTTTAAGCCAAGAAACAAAAGAGGCAATGAAAAAAATAGATAAAGACATAAATATTTATGTGTTAAATATGTCACAGTTATTTAGTAACCACTTTACAGGGGTAGGAGATGTACAAAATAATGCAACAGAAATTATAAAAGAATTTTCAAAAGTAAATCCAAAAATACATGTATCAATAATTCCTGACTCAAGTAAAAATCAAACTTTTGCAAGCAACTATGGAATAGGAAACAATAGTGTACCAGCAGTAGTTATTGAAAGCGGTGAGGAATATCGATTAATTCTAGGGATTGATATGTATAATGACTATCAAGATACAGATAAGATATTTGATATAGAGGAAACAAATAACATTTATTCAATAGTTTCTTTTAGGAATATAAATTTAGTTGAAGAAAGAGTTGCTAATTCAATAATTTCTTTAACAAAAGAAAGCAAGAAAAAAGTATATATCTATACAATTAATGCAAGACATGATTTATCAACAGATAATTTAAGCTTTATGAATGATTTAGTTACATATGGAAATAATGTTGATGTTGTAACAGATGGAAATAGTGTCGATGTTGTAACAGATGGATCAATTCCAGATGATTGTGACTTGTTAGTAATGCCAGGACTAAGTTCTGATTTGTCTATTGATCAAGTAGATGCCATAATAGAGTATATTAGAAAAGGCAAGAATATATTTATTTTACAAAGTAATGATTTTGATGATACAGAATATCCAAATTTTCAAAAAGTATTAGCAGAATACAATTTAAAAATTGGAGAAGGAATAATATTTGATGAGAATTTAGACAATAATTTACTAGGAAGTCCAGATTATTTAGTAGAAAAATCATTAGCAAGCAGTATAACAAATGGAGAAGATAAAAATTATTATATATTTACAATTAATACTGCTCCAATAGAATATCTAGAAAGTGATAATACAGTTGATTATGAAGTTTTATGCGAAACAAGTGATAAAGCGTTTATAAGAACAAATCCATATCAATATGATTCAAATGGAAATGTTATTAATGAAAGAACATCAGCTGATGGAGAGTACAAAAAAGAAGTAATTGGAATACTTGCTAATAAAAAATACGATGGCAAAGAATCTAAATTGATATTATTTTCAAGTGATGAAATTACAGTTGATGTGCCAGTAAAAATGATAAATACACAACAATTTTTATCATACATGTTCCAAAATAAAAGATTTGTAATTAACTCTACAAATTATTTATTAGATAACAAAGATGTGATAAGTGTAGAGAAATTATCAACAAAACCAGAATTTAAGGGTGAAGAAAGTGATTATGAAGCATTGAGAATAGTAGTTCTAATTGGTGCTTCAAGTGTTATTGTAGTAGGCCTTATTGTATGGTATATAAGAAGAAAAAGAATATAGAATTTAGAGAGAATAAGTAGAAATAATTCTACTTATTTTCTTTTTTATTTATTCATAGTTTTACTTTTATTATTCTTTGATGTATCTTTATATTTTTTATTATTCTTATTTATTGTAAAAAAGTCTTATTAATGGTATAAATTAATAAAGAGATTTTTAATTAGAGGTAAATAATGGGGTCTAAAAAGAAGAATGGCTCTTTTGCAAAGCCTGGAAAACATTCGGCAGAGGCAAAAAACAAAGAACAAAAGAGGCTTGAAAAAGAAGAGAAGAAGAAGCAAAGGCAAGAAGAAAAATTAAAAATAAAAGAAGAGAAAAAATTAAATAAAGAAAAGGCAATAGAGGAAAAGAATAAAGAAGATTCTAGTATTGTTATTAATTTGCAAGAAATAGATAGAAAAAAATTAGAAGAAAAGATTAAAGAAAAGAAAAAAGAAGAAAAGACTAAAAAGAAGTTTGAAAAAGTAGAACAAAAAACAAAAAGAAAAGAAGAAAGAATAGAAAAAAAGGGACAAAAGAAAGAAGAAAACAAAGAAGTACAAGAAGAAAAAGAGCATACAAAAAAAGAGAAAAAAGATAAAGGAAATGAAGAAGATAATGTTTCTTACTTTGAAAAGTTTAAGACAAAAAAGATTAATAAAAAAAGAATAATTGCATTAATTATTTTTTCTTTGATAGTTATAATAATCATATCTCTATTTGCAGCGTATTTGACGATAAATGAATTTAGAGATTTTATAGATACACAGGTGCTAAGAAAAGTAAAAACATCCGAAAATTTATTTTCAATCGAAATAAACAACGATGACAAACACACTAATAAATACAAGGAAAACAACAGTATATTTGCATATAGTGATAAGACTTGTATATTAAAAAATAATGTTTTGACAATATATAATAGCCAAGGTAGCGCTATTAAAGAAATTGAAATGGATATTACAAATCCAATAATTGAAACAGATGGAGAGATGATAGCAATTGCTGAAAAAAATGGCAACAAGGTATGCATGGTATCAACAAGAAATCTATTATGGAAAAAACAAATTGAAGGACAAATTTCAAGAATTAATATTAATAAAAATGGATATGTTTCAATAGTTGTAACAGGAACATCATATAAGTCTGTAATTTATTTATTTGATTCAACAGGTGATGAAGTATTTAAATATTATATTTCAAATACAATGGTAGTGGATACTTCAATTTCTGGAGATAACAAATATTTAGCTTATGCAGAAGTTGATTCAAGTGGTGCTTTAATACAATCAAATATAAAAGTTATTTCTATAGATAAAATTAAGAAAAATGAAAAAGATTCTATAATTTATGTACATGAGGCAGAGCCAGATAAATTAATTACACAAATCAAATACCAAGATTCAAGACTTGTATGTTTATACAATGATTCAATTGATGTTATAAAAGCAAATAATGAAAATAATACTTTGGTAAAATTCGATGAAGTAGATGGAAGATGTGTATATGCAGATATTAATCTAAGTAATAAAGCGCTGATTGTATATGAAAAAGAACAAGAAGGTGGCAAAAGCCAAATTGTTGTAAATTTATTTGATACATTAACAAAGTATGAAAAAATATATACAATAGAAGGCTCAGCAAAAGAAATTGATTGCAATGGAAAAGATAAACTTGCGGTAAATTTAGGATCTGAAATATATGTTTTAAATACAAATGGATTCTTAGTAAAGAAGTATATTTCTGATAGAGAAATACCAAAAGTGATTATTTCAGAAGGTATAACGGGAATAATTTATAATACAGAAATTTTATTAATGAATATTTAAAGAGGAGTAAGGAAATGGGAATAGTAGTTGATGTAATATTAGTAGCAATGATAGCCTTGACTGCAATGATTGGATTCAAAAGAGGATTAGCTCTTTCGCTTATTAGAATAGCATCATTTATTGTCACAATTATATTAGTTTTTATGCTAACAAAACCTGTTGCAAATCTTGTAAAATCGGAAACAGATATAGATGAAAATTTAAAAAAGAGTTTATATAACATGTTCATGATGAGAAATGAAAATGATGCAAGAGAAGAAATAAAAGAAGAAAAAGCAGAAGAAGCAAAACAACCATTAGACGAGTTTTCTTTTAAAGTTACAGAAGATGTTAGAAAAGAAATAGCAATAAAACAAAAAGAAATGGCAGAAAAAGCAAGTGAAACGACTAAAGAAACAATAATATTATTTGCAGTAGCAGCAATATTATTTGTTGTATTTAGAATAATTTTCTTAATAATAGGACTATTTGTTGGAGCTGTTACAGATTTAGCAGTAGTATATCAAGTAGACAAAGCTGGAGGAATAATATATGGAATATTAGAAGGATTATTTATTTCATTTATATTTTTAACAATAATCTATTTAGTAAATATTCCACTTGCAGATAATGGAGTTACAAAAGCAGTAGAAAGCTCATTTATAACAAGCTTATTATATTCACATAACCCAATAACATTAATTTTCTTTAAATAGAAATTTGACAAAAAATAAAGAAAAATAACAAATCATAAAAGAATATACTTTAAAAAATCTATAATATCTTACTATATAGGTTGAATTAAAAAAGCCCTTATGATATAGTAGTTATTGTAGATTTTTTGAAAATAATAAAGGGAGAAAAAATAGTGGCTGGAAAACATTTTGCAGACGATGAAAAAAAGAATACAAAAAGCAAAAGTAATAAGAAAAAAACCACAAAAAAAGAAACTCAAAATGTTGTTTTCGAGACAGAAGAAGAAGCTCTTAGTAAATTAAAAGCTAAAAAAGAAAGAAATGATAATGTAGACTTAAGTAAAGAAAAAAAGAAGGCAGAAAAAAGAGCTAAAAAAGAAGCAAAAAAATTAAGAAAACAAGAAAAGAAAAAAGGAAAAGTTAGAACATTTTTTAGATGGTTCTTTAGATTATTATTTTTAGCAATATTAATTGCAGCTGGAATATTTGGTTATAAAGTTTATTTAAATGGCGGAGGTTTATCAGGAATACTTAAAACAGCAATGGGACATGATCAATATACACTTAAAAATATGAAGCCAATTAGAGTACTTATAATGGGTGCTAGTGATGCTAATCAAGGAACAAATGATGCACCTTACTACTTAACAGATACAATCATGATAATGCAGTATAATCCAAAGACTCAAGAAGCATCATTGATGAGTGTTCCAAGAGACACCTATGTTGGAAAAACATCACCAAGTTCTGCATCTATGTCAACACTTCAAAGTTATAAAATTAATTCAGTATTTTTCAATTATGAAAATATAGAAGGTGAATCTGGAGCAGTAAGTAGAATTTCAGCAGCAACAGGAATAAGCTTGGATAATTATTTAATCATTGATACAAAAGCTTTAGTTAAGATAGTTGATTTAATTGGTGGAGTAGATTTTAATGTTCCAATAGATATGGACTATGATGATGAAACTCATGGACTAAGTATTCATCTAAAGGCAGGAATGCAACATTTAAATGGAGCACAAGCAGAACAAGTTTTAAGATTTAGACATAATAATGACGACAGTACTTATGATACAACATATGGTGATAATGATTCTGGAAGAATGAGAACACAAAGAGAGTTTATAGCAGCCGTGTTAAAACAAACAGTAACATGGGAAAGTGTATTTAAAATACAAGATATGCTTGGAATAGTAAAAGAAGATGTTACAACAAATATGGACTTAGATTATCTAAAAGACTATGTTCCTTATATAATTGATTTTGATATTGAAAATTTAAAGACAGGTGTTTTACCAGTAACAAATAAATACATAAATAAAGTTTGGATTGCTGTTATTAACGAAGGTGAAGCAAAAGAAGTGGTAAGCTATTTATTCCCAGATGATGAGTTAAAAGAAACTGATGAGAATGGAGAAGTAGTAGAAGAAAACAAAGAAGAAGTTCAAGAAGAAGAAATTGATATTTCTACAATAACAGTTTCAATAACAAATTCTTCAGGTGTTGAAGCAAACGGTGAAAAGGTTAAAGCAAAATTAGAGGCAGAAGGATTTGTTGTAAAGAATGTTACTTCAGGAAAACTTACAACTAATACAACTATCATTAATAGAACAAAACAAAAAAGTGAGATTTCTATCAGAGTAAAAAATAGTGTTGGAATGGGTACAATACAAATTGGAGAAAATAATGGAAGTGCAGATTATACAGTTATAATTGGTTCAGACTATGTGGAACCAGAAGAGTAAAAACAAATCAAAATAAAGAATAAAAAATAGGGTATACAATTAGTATACTCTATTCTTTTTTACTATTTATCTTTTTCTGTAGTATGGATTTGTTCTATATGGATTATATTCTCCTGATTTCTCTTTTTTTCTTCTTTTATTTCTTTTATTCTTTTTTATTTTATGAACAATAGTAATAAATGTTAGGAAAAGAATAAGTGATAATGAAGCAATCATTGTTAGCTTGACCATATCAAGTTTTTGCACTTCTGTTTGGGCTACTAATTTTCCAACATAATCAACATTATTAATTGTATAAGTTATTGTTCCAAGTTCTCTTCCTTGTGCTATTGGTGCTCTAATATCTTCATCTAATCTAATATTTGGAGTATAAGTTTCTAGATCAAAATCATTTGGTAAAAGTGCTTTTAAATCTTCATCTAATACTAAATTTAATTTCATGGTATCAAAGGTTGCACCTCTAACAAGAATTGTTTTTTCTACATCATCTTTATGAGCAATTAATTTTTTTGAATAATTAGAAAAGCCATATTCAAATAATGTCTTACAATCACTTTCTCTTTGTCTAAAACCATCTTCTAAATTTTCTCCATGCATAACAACCGCTAATAAATTAACATCATCTTTAGTTGCAGAGATTACTATACAATGTCCTGCTGGAACCGTATATCCAGTCTTTATACCGGTTGTATATTCATAATAGTAACTAGTAGATGGATCTAACATAGTATTAGTTGTTCTTAAAAACCTATCAGCTTCTGGATAAATATTTGAGCTCGGTAGGGTATATGATGTACTTGATACTATTTTTCTAAATATATCGAATGTCATCGCTTTTTGTGCTATTAGAGAAAGATCATAAGTAGTTGTGTAATGATTTTCAGCATGTATTCCATTTGGATTTACAAAATGAGTATTTTTGCATCCTAATTTATTTGCTTCTTCATTCATCATATCATAAAAGCTTTTGCAATTTTTATCAAATTGTTCTTTTGCTTCATTGCTACCGTCTGTTAAATAAGACTCACCTTTGCTTCCAACATATTGTGCTAGAGCAAATGCTGCATCGTTTGCAGATGGAATTAGCAAAGCATATAGAAGATTTTCTACACTTAATTGCTCGCCTTCTTGAAGATTTGCATTTGAATAATCAAATGGAACACTAAAGATAGAATAATGACTTATTGGAACCATCTCATCTAATTTACAATTTTCAAGTACTACAATAGCAGTCATTATTTTAGTGGTACTAGCTGGATATATTTGTTCATATGCATTTTTGTTATATAGTATTGCTCCAGAATCTAAATCTACTAACATACAATATGGTACTAAAGTTTCTGGGAGAGATTCTTTAGCAAATACATTTGAATAGGCCAAAAACATAATTATTATTATCGTTATAAATATTTTAGTAATTATTTTATTTAGCATTAATATCTCCTAAAAATAAAGTCTATGACATATTACTACAAAAGAAAAAGTAATTCAATTAAAAATAAAGAAAGGAGAAAAATGAAATATTTTGAAGAATTAAATTTAAAACAAAAGATAATTATTATAGCCATTCCATTTATTATGATAATAACAATTGCTTCTTATGCAATTATGAATACTATTAGAAATAATGAAAATGAAGAAAATAACTTTGAAGAATTAGAATATAGCAATTTAGATAATGAAATTGATAAGAATGAAGATAGTAATGAATTAATCGAAAAACATATTATTGTTTATGTTGCAGGAGAAGTTAATCATGAAGGATTAGTTGACCTTATTGAAGGTGAAAGAATATCAGATGCTATTACAAAAGCTGGTGGATTAAAAGAAAATGCAAATATTTCTGAAATTAATATGGCTTACCAGATGCAAGATGGAGAAAAATTATTTATTCCAAGTAAAATAAAAGAAGGAGAAACTGAAGAAAATAAAATAGAAGAAAAAACATATATAACAAAAGCAAATGGAGAAGGTATTGTTTCTAGAAATCCTAGCAAAAGTAATACATCAAGTAAAAAGATTAATATAAATACTGCTAGTAAAGACGAGTTAATGAAAATAAGTGGAGTAGGAGAGTCTACTGCTAATAAAATTATTAGTTATAGAGAAAATAAAAAGTTTAATTCAATTGAAGAAATAAAAAATATTCCTGGAATTGGTGATAGCAAATATGAAAGTATGAAAGAAGAAATAACAATATAAAAAAACATAGAGCTAAGCTCTATGTTTAAGTATATTTGCTATTTTGTTAAATAATCTTTGAAAGAAATTAGGTTTCTTTATTGGTAGTAATTTTTCATCTGCTATTTTTTCTTCATTATTCTTTTCAAATACATCTATTGGTTTATTGTTCTCGTTATTTATTTTTTTTAGTTCTTCAGCAAAATGTTTTTTATCTTCTTCATCTGCCCAATAGCTACTATAAATAAAAGCAAGTATTGCTTCAGTTTCTGGAAGTAATTCTTGAATGTCTATTGGAAGATTAAAATCAATAGATGGGGTATATTCATCATTTTTATTATCTTCCACATATTGCAAAAAGCTATTTGGTATTTTTTCTAATAATTCAGAATCTGTGTTTTCTAATATTAGAGAGATTTCTTTATATGCATTATTATAAGTATCATCTATCATATTCTAACTCTCCTTTACTAGGTTCTATCTTCTTATCAAGATTCAAAGATCTTTTTATTTTTTCATATACCTCTTTGATTTTTGTTAAAGGAGTTCTATATGCAATATTTTTGAATTGTTCTCTATTAAATCTATTTGGAGCAAATCCTTTTTTATCGTTTTTAGCATAAACAACATTATCTTTTACTGAATTCCATCTATTATAATAGATTTGTTTGTCTTCGGGACTATCCATTATTAAATCTAAAAAATTATTTACTTTTTCTTCTTCTGTAACATCAGTGTTAAAGAAATTATCGATTTTTTCTTGATATTGTTCAGGATTTTCAGTGTAATCAATAGCTGTTTTAATTATAGATGCATATAAAAATACATTCTTTTTTATTTCATCTGGATCGATTGTTCCATTTGCCATTCTGAATTCTATAGTATTCTTTTTTGGATTACCAATATTTGTTAGATTTAATCCAACATATCTTCTTTCATCAATTTTATATTTAGCAATTAATCTTTTTAAAACACCAAATTTTTTATAAGATACTTTTAATGTACCATCTTCTATCTTTTTTAATAATTTCTTTCCAGTAGGAGCAGCCATCCCATTACGCCATAAAGAGGAAATAATGTGAATACCTTTATAGTCTTTATTAATTGCAGGCTTTCTTATTGCTTGACCTTCTGGATTGCACATCTTATAAAGTAGTTCTTCTCCTTCTGCATATATTCTTAGGAAGTTTTTCATTTTTTCTTTATCATTTGCTAAACATCCAGCATCAAAGTGCACATGAAGTCCACATTTTTCATCTGCTACAACTTTGTCGCCAAATTTTCCAGGATATTTTTTCATGTTTTCACAAATATTGATAACGCTTTGCCAATCTTCTTTTGTATCATGAAGAATTGGTGATACTAATTCAGCACCACCCTTACTGACAAGTGCTTCTTCACTTTTAGAAGCCATGTGCCAGTTCATGCTATTAATATAATTTGCACTTTCTCCATGGTATAACTCTTTTATTGCTACATTAAATGCTTCAATCTCAATGCCAAATTTCATATAGTCAGCTAAACCAAGGACATCATTTCCGCTTATGTATTTCATAATTAATATCCTTTGAATACTATAGAAATATTTTATATCAATGATATTAATAATTCAACATAACAAAATAATAATGAAAAACAATGTAATCTAAAAAAGAATTGGTGTTAATATAGCAAAAGTATTGACAAAAACAAGATTAGAGTCTATAATAAAACTTGCTATATATCGCGGGGTGGAGCAGTTGGCAGCTCGTCGGGCTCATAACCCGAAGGTCGTAAGTTCGAGTCTTACCCCCGCAACCAATAAACAAGCCGGTTTTGATAAAAAATCGGTGATTTTTTATTAATAATAATTAAAGAGATGTTATTGTAAAAAGATTTATAAAAAAAAGAAAAGAGGTGGCTTCATTTGAAAAGCCACCTCTTACTTGTTACATAAAAATAATTACTTTCGGATATCTTCTTCAAGAACTTTGTCAAAGATTGTTAAATCTAATCCAATATCTTTATTGACTTTAGTTCTTCCATCGTAGAAATCCTTGGTAGAACATCCCGCTCTTCCACCACCAGCACATGCACACGCACATGCACAGCTACTTACACATGCACAAGATGAGCGTGCACAAGAGCTAATAAATGTTGAGTGAGAGCTGCCACCACCGAATCCAGATCCACCACTATAATCATCAAAGAAGATGATTATCATGTAAATGATGAATAGAACAATTAAAACGCCTGCTAAAACGATAAGAATCGTTGCACCTTCACTGTCACTATCACCGGATGACCGTTCAACGTATTGCTGATTATCATCTGTTGCAAAGGTACCTTTAGGATACCGAACAGAAGTTGAAAAATGGTCGCCTTCAGGAAGGTTTTCACCTCTCCAAACAAGGTATTTTCCTTCTTCTGAAACTTCTGTGGCAGTAGATTCTTCTACCCACAATTTATTCCACTTGATGGTTATCTTTTTAACAACTATATCTTCAAACCATCCTGCTGTGAATGAGTATTTAATAGCATCATCTTCCAGCATATACATATAACTTTGATGGATTGTGAAAGAGAATGTGAATACATCTCCTTCATAGTGTTTTTCAGTAAAATCGACCCTGATGACCTCTCCACCATCATAATAGTATCTTGCTTTTTCGATATTATCCGTGATGGCTTCTACAGAGTCACAATGGGAGTTAGGAATACCAACTTTTACCCAAGTAAGCGGTTCAGAACCATTCTTGTCACTTAAAACTTTCCACTCAATATCATAACGAATATCAAGTGTTCCGTCCTCTCTGGCGTTAACGGTAATGGTGTAGTCCTCGATTTCATCGAGATTAGCTTCTGCTGATACTTTTGTAGTTCCAAGTTGCATAAGAATAATGAACGATGCAACAAGGAAAAAGAGTTTCTTAAAAAAGTTTTTCATAGTTATGTTTCTCCTCATATACATTGTCACTGATTCTTAAGCGGACAAGTACCAGTCATCTTTGCGGAAAATTCTCGAATCTTTGATGTTCTAGGACTATCCCAGACTAAACTCCAGCTATCAGTTAAGATATTGCCAAGTTTATAATCTGAGAGCCAGCTCTGACAAGGAACGATATCTCCGTTAGGAGCAATAGCCATGTTAGACAGGCAAGCACCACATGTAGGAACATTAAGTCCCATCTCTTTCAATTCGCTTTCATCAATCCAACCAGGACTCGTGAAAGAGATTTCCATTTGATTCTCACTGCAGAATGCAACTGAATCTTTAAGAATCTGAGTAATCTCTTCTTTAGAGAGCTGAGTTGAAATTGAACTGTCCGTTTTTGCGTTTCCAGTTTCGATAAGACCAGAACAACTCACATAAGTGATTCCTAAATCTTTAAGGAATCTTAAAGTGGACACATAATCTTTGTTCTTGGAACAAAGAGGTGTGTTGATAGAGACTGCAAGACCTGCCTCTAATGCATTTTTGATTCCTTCGACAGTTTTATTATACATCGGTGCTCCAACAAGGGAGTTATGGATGTCTTCTTTGTCACTATAGAAGGTAATCTGGACAGCATCCAGGCTTGCATTGTAGAGCTTTTCACAGAGCTCTTTTGTGAGCCTGATACCATTGGTGTTAAGCCGAGTAACGAACCACTGTGCATGGTCAATCAGTTCTACTAGATCGCCACGCATTGTAGGCTCACCTCCGGTAAAGGTAAGCTGAGGGATACCGATTTCCTTCAATTTGTCGATAGCCTTCTTCCACTCTTCAGTGGTAAGTTCTGGTACTTCTGCTTCATGCTGGCCTGCTGCATAGCAGTGTAAGCATTTCTGATTACAGTGCCATTTCCCACCTTTTGTCATGGCCGAAACCATGATATCCATACGATGAGGTGCTTTCATCATTGGAGCATACTCACCAAGCGGAATATATCCGATTGTAGTGGGTGGCTCCTTGCCATAAGCAACAGCAACAAGAGAGTCAAAAATAATTTTAATATCTTCTCTCATCTTGTCTGTTTTTGTAGCAGGGAATACCCGTTTGGCATTTTTAAGCACGTTATTTAAGATTCTACGAACGGTGTCCTCATGGAGTTCTGTTCCATGGAATTTGTTGGTTTCCTTAATCAATTCATTAAGCAAGATTGCCCATGAAGGGTTGATTGGAATGATATCCTGGCCATTTAAAATGACAACTGATGGATTCTTCCACGGTTCTTTTGCTGGAACAAGGTGTAACCGGATTACTCCAGGACCCTGTGGATTAAGGGTTGTATGAGAAACTCCTGTGAAATTCTTCATACAATACTTTTTAGCGAGAACTTTCATTGTCACCTCCTATGTATAAGTGCAAATGTAACAAGCATAATAAAGAAGTAATCATATTTTTAGATTACTTTCTTCGTTATAGACAAAATAAGTCTCCACTCGCTATTGTACCATAAAAAGCAATATTATGTCAATTAGACGAATCATTTATATTTCTCAGATTATTTGACAGTTTAGCATAAAATATGGTATTATGTTAACATGTGCTTGATTACACATGGTTTTTTAATTAAACCGTGTCTTCAAAAGAAAAAAAGAGGTGTAATGCTATGAAAAGAATTGTAAAGACAACAGAGAATTACTGGCAATGCCCTTATTGTGGTTATTTGAATGACCTCTCAGAAAAAGCATGTAAACAGTGCGGAGCCACTCGGAGTGGCGATGAGGTAGAAAAAAAAATCACCACAGACTTAAAAGAAACAACCATCGAGTCCACTGAAGACTCGAAACCAATCATCGAAAATCACGTAAGTACTAAAATCATTCTTGCTATCGTATTGTTAGCAGTAGCCTTGATTGCAGGTATATTTGCTAAATCCCATACTACTGATAAAGATCAATTTATTGTTCTTAGTAAGCAATGGGAATATACAATAAGTATCGGCAAATTTGTTGAGGAAAAAGGTATTACATCATATACCCAGCCTCCTCATGGTGCAACAAATATTACTACTAAACAAGTACAACAGGATAATGGATGGTACAAAACAGAGTACACATATGATTATCAAGACTGGAAAGTGGTAAGAACAGAACGTGTTACAGGAGAAAGTGATTACCCAACATTTGAAGAATTTACTCCTAACAAAGATGAAAAGGTAATGAACACATCTGAAGTAACCTATATGGTTACGATTCAATCTATTAATGGAGTTAAGACCATCTCTGTTTCTCAAGACAGATGGATTTCTATTGTAGTTGGGAATACATACTCCGAAAGTGATTTTTAAAAGATGGAAAGAAGGAAGCTAAATGCAACCTTCTTTTTTTATGTCCATGCTAAAAAATGCCATAGAGGATTAGTAGACAAAGTTTTCTTCATGATATAGAATTAGTATGATATTATACATGATAATAATACTTAGAGAAATAAATGATGAAATGTAAAATGATATTATGGATTTCTTTCATATGACAACGATGAATAGAATAAAATCAATTAGTGAAATGGGGTTAATACCAAAAAATTATGGAGTATAACTAACCAATATACAAAACATTTATAAGTAAAAAATATAATGGTATAATTGAATTGAAATATAA
>JAEEGL011129125.1_pt1 | contig 19561 bp, 15 predicted proteins | sample 9134231 | NCBI WGS metagenome assembly JAEEGL01 (sample SAMN16246548, study PRJNA631951) | gut metagenome | biome: gut microbiome; feature: rumen; material: fiber-attached | host: Bos | place: Iran: Karaj | collected 2018-10 | reverse complement strand
TACGAAAGGGCACTTTTACCCTCAACGGCAAGACCTGCCAACTGGAGATCAACGATGGCAACAACTCCAACCACTCAGGTCCAAGTGGCCTGAGTTTCCGCGTCTTCGACATCGTGAGCCGCGCTGACAATAGCGTTACTTTCCACTATCTCAGTAAGGATGGTGAAGGAGGCTTCCCCGCCAATGTAGATATCTCAGTAACTTATACTCTTACCGACGATTTGGAGGTAAGAATCGACTATCTGGCCACCACCGATGCTCCCACTATACTCAACCTAACCAATCACGCCTACTTCAACCTCAACGGCAGTGGCGATATCTATTCGCATCGACTCTATATCCCATCCACTCGGATGCTCGAGACCGACCACGAGTTTCTGCCTACAGGCAAGGTGCTCGATGTAAAGGATAGTCCCTTCGACTTCTCGACAGAGAAACCGGTAGGGCGCGACATTGACTTCTCTCTCGAGCAGTTTCGTGTAAACCGAGGATACAACCATTGCTATGTATGGAATGAAGGAGTGCAAAACGAAAGCCGACTGATGGCAGTGCTGTCATCGGAGGAAACGGGCCGCAGTGTGGCATTGTATTCCACCTATCCTTCAGTGCAGATCTATTCAGGAGGCTTTCTCAGTTCTGCATGTCCCACTCGCTTCGGACGGAAAGCTGAGCCTGCCGACGGCATCGCTCTGGAAGCACAGTTTGCTCCCGATACACCCAACCAACCTCAATTCCCGCAATGTACACTCACTCCTGACCTGCCTTACAAACATCAGATAATATATAAATTCAGACCGCTTCTCTACAGAAACTAGAGTCCTAGACAACCTGGCAACCCAAACTTTCAACTAGACAATGAAACCTATTCTCTCCATATTACTTGCCTGCATGATATCTGCAGTTGTCGTTGCCTCTCCTGTCACTTCCGAGCAGGCAAAGGCGACAGCACAGTCGTTTCTTCACAACATGCAGCAAGGCAAGCATCTTGCTCCCTCACGCCAGACAACAGACAAAGCCATAGATCTTCAACCCGCGCCTACGGGCACTGATGCATATTATGCCTTCAATCTGCAGAGCAGCGAAGGAGGCTTCGTGATAGTAGCAGCCGACGATGCTTCCGGGAATTCCATTTTGGCATTCTCTGAAGAGGGCCGATTCGACCTGGAAACAATGCCGGCGCATGTACGCTGGTGGCTTGAGCAATACGAGCATATCGACTACTCAGGCAGTAAGCCCACTCGTGTAGCCTCTCGCAAGGCATCGCATTCGGTGGAACCTATGATAGAAACCACATGGGCACAAGGAGATCCATACAATCTGCGCACACCTGTAGTGTCGGGCAGCCATTGTGCAACAGGCTGCGTGGCAACGGCATGGGCACAGTTGCTTTACTTCCACAAACACCCGGCGCAGGCAACAGGCACTCATGGCTATTATTGGAACAACCAGTATCTGTATACTGAATTCTCTACGCCATACGACTGGGAGCATATGCTTACAGCCTACGGTGCTTCAGCCACCACCGAGGAGCGTCAGGCTGTGGCACTGCTGATGAGCGACATAGGTATAGCCTCTGAGTTGCAGTATGGAGTGGCATCGACAGGCGGACACGAATACAACTCGCTGCATTCGCTGGTAGAACATTTCCGCTACGACCCCTCAGCCGAGATACGTTATCGCAACGTCTTCGATGTGGTGGATTGGCAAGACATGTTGCGCAAGAATCTGGACAAAGGCTTGCCTCTGTATTATGGCGGATTCAGCAACGACGGTGGTCATGCTTTTATCTGTGACGGCTACGATGGCGAGTATTTCCACTTCAACTTCGGCTGGGGTGGAGGCTACAACGGCTACTACATCTTCAACCAACTGCATGGCGATTACAACTACCGTCAGTGTGCGGTATTCAATTTTGAGCCCAACCATGGTGGAGAGCAGGAGCATACGCTGACAGTAACAAGCGACATGCAACTCACTCGCAGCAGAGAAGTGCGTTGCGGCGCTATATATACAGGTTTGTACGACTCTATCTCGTTCCAGGTGGGATTGTTCTTCGAAGATGTTGCCGCATCGGAGCCTGCTCCGCAACTGATGCGCACCTACAATAACAATACTACCGATGTGGGACTGCAGCAGTTCGGCATCATGCCCTATGTGCTCAGCGCAAGCAACGAAAACGGCACTTACAAGGCCTATTACAAATATCGCTCTGACTCTACCGACCTGTGGCGTGACTTCTACTATCCGCATGGTGTGAAGCGATATATAGTGATTGAAGTGGCCGATGGCAGAGGAACTGTAGTACAAGAAGACTCGGTGGATACTTCCATCAGTTTTGAGCAGGATGGCATATACTACAATCTTCTGAGCGAATACTTCAGCGAAGTGGAGGTGGCCAGACACAACTATCCGAAAACCGACTATTTTATACTCGGGACTATCCTTAGAAACGGGAATGAATACAAGGTGACCGCAGTTGCCGACAGTGCTTTCATGGGATGTGCCCGTGTGCAGCGAGTGGAGTTGCAAGAGGGAATAGAGCACATAGGCACAGGATCTTTTGCTCAGTGCACACGTCTGGAGCAAATCACACTACCCTCTACTCTTAGCACTATCGAGAATAATGCTTTCGTTGGCGACACCAAACTCTCTAGCATTCGCTCACGCGCTATTACTCCTCCCGAACTGAAAGGCAGCAATGTGTTCCAGCGCAATCGCATAAAACAGATGAAGCTGTGGGTTAGTTGCGAAGCAGGTGAGGCATACCAGGCAGTGAATATCTGGAACGATATGCAGATGCTGATGAGCGACTACGATCTTTCTGTTAATACCGAAGGCGAGGGCGAAGTGAGCATCGCGTCAACTGGATGCAACAGTCTGCAACTTACCCCCACGGCTGCCGACCACTACCATTTCGCAGGATGGAGCAATTCTTCTGTAGTCGATACTCTGGAGGTGATACTCGAATCCGACAGCACAATATCCGCATTGTTCGATCCCGACGTATATGCAGTGCAATTCTATGCAGACGGCCAACTTCTGAAGACCGACTCCGTGGCTGCTTACCAGTCGGCATCTGCACCCGAGCCACCTGAGTTGGACGGGTATATGTTTGTAGGATGGGATAAAGATTTCTCGTCGGTGCTGGAAGACATGGATGTCAATGCCGTATATGAGTTGGTAAGCGGCTTGGAAGATATAGTCAATAAGGCAACCGTTGGCAAAGCAACTGTCTATACTGTCGATGGTCGGGAAGTAAGCTCTGATGATATAAGTCATCCTTCGGCAGGTGTATATATCCTGCGTTCTGGCGCTGAAGTCAGAAAAATCATCATCCGCTAATTTTTGTATTATTTAAATACCTCACCCATGAAACATTCTCCTATCCTTCTGTTTGCAGCACTCCTCTGCATCTTTTCTTCATGCAAAAAAGAGATTGTGCTCACATCGCCAGACCTGAATACAAAGGCGGTGATTAATGTTGAAACCGGCTCTTACAGTCTGACTTACAAGGACCTGCCGGTAGTAACCGATGCCTGCCCGACTATGACTTTCGAAGACGGTATCCAGTGGGGCAACCGCAAAGCCCGCTTCTATAAGACGGGTATGTGCCGCAAAGTGCAACATCCTCTCTATGGCAAAAACACCGAGATAAAAGACGAATACAACAGCGTCACTCTTTCCTATGGCGACTATCGACTTATCTTCCGCATGTACGATGCAGGTCTCGCTTATCGCTTTGTAGGCAAAGGTTGCAAACGCGATACGCTTACCGTCACCGAAGAGTATGCTCCATTCCCATTCGTCAGCGACCCTGCAGTGTTCTGGGGTGACACCATCACTTTCACCTCCTGGGAGCTCGACAACAAGTATTATCCTGCTATCTCGCTCATTCCCGAAGGACGCTATGCCCAGACTCCCACACCTTTTGTTGACTATCCACGACAACTCACGCATATCATCGCCGAAGCCGATTTGCACGACTATCCGGGTATGTTCATCCGCCAGACCCACGAAGGACTCCAAGGCTATTGGGCTTATTCGCCAAGCAAAGTGGAGTTGGGTAGCTGGGGATTCGTGCTTGTTGCCACCGAGCGACACCCGTATCTCACCCGAGTGCCTGCCAACCATAAGTTCCCTTGGCGCATCTTCATGACCACCGACGACGACCGCACTCTGCTCACCAACGAGATGATATGGTTGCTCTCCCCCGAATGTAAAGTGAAAGATACCGACTGGATTCGCCCGGGTAAAGCTACGTGGGAGTGGTGGCATTGCCATATACTGGAAAACGCACCCTTCGACACCCGTCGCACTTCCACCGAGATGTATAAATACTATATCGACTTCGCAGCAGAAAACAATCTGGAATATCTGCTCGTGGATGCCGGATGGAACAACCTCTTCAAACCCACACATCTCAACCGTCGTATCGATATTCACGAAGTGATACGCTATGGAGAGGAGAAGAACGTAGGCGTATGGCTCTGGCTCGGAGCATGTGCTATCATCGATAATCCCGCTTATCTGGATACTATCGCTCAGTGGGGTGCCAAGGGCGTGAAGATCGACTTTTTCGACCGTGATGACAACATCATGCAAGAGGCCTACGAGATGATGGCACGTCGTTGTGCCGACGATCATCTGCTCGTGGATTTCCACGGCTGCTCCAAACCTACGGGTCTCAGTCGCGAGTATCCCAACGTGCTCAACTATGAGGCAGTGCGCGGAGAGGAATGCTGCAAATGGGATACCACCAGCAACCCGCGTTATCGCACCGAGTTCGTCTTCTCCCGCCAACTGGCAGGACCTATGGATTATACCCCCGGCAGCATGCAAAACTGCAACCGCGATGTGTTCGTGCCTCGCGATCCGGGTCTGCCTTCCACTCTCGGCACCCGCTCGCAAGAGTTGGCACTCTACGTCATCCTCGACCAGTATTTCGCTATGCTGTGCGACTCGCCAGACGAGTATCGCAAGTATCCCGATGTGCTCGCATATCTCTCTCAGGTGCCCGTCACCTGGGATCAGACAATCCCTCTGCTCGGTAAGATAGGTCAGTATGCTGTTATGGCAAAACGCGCGGGCGACACATGGTATGTAGGTGCTATCAACAACTGGGACAAACGCGATCTGACGGTTGACTTCGGTTTTCTGCCCGAAGGAGTGGAATATGATGTGGAGGCTTTCGTCGATGTGGAAGATTGTGCTACCGATGCTTCGCTCTATGAGCATACCGGTTTCACTGCCAACAGCACCACCGTGCGCACTATTCCCGTTGCCTCCGGCGGCGGATTTGCATTGGTGCTGAAAGCAAAATAAGACCGCCTTCGGCTGTAAGAAGTAGGACCGCCTTCGGATGTAAGATCGCGAGCAAGCTCGCTGAAAGATCCCTAAAGTCCTAGAGCCCTACTGTCCTAGACAACCTAGTCAACTAACCCCAAAAAACATCATGTCCTCCGTGCGATATACTGCTATCTGCGCGATTGCTTTTGCACTATTTACCAGCTGTTGCACGCGTGGCGAGTTGGATCAGATCTCCTATGACTCGCCTGCCGAGCATTGGACCGAAGCCATTCCTGTAGGCAACGGCCGACTTGCTATGATGGTTTACGGTAATCCTCTCTCGGAGACCTTGTCGCTGAACGAATCGTCTCTTTGGTCGGGCGAATACAACCCCGATGCCAATCCCGTGTTCGGCAAAGAGCGTCTCGACAGTCTCCGGCAGGTCTTCCTTCGTGGCGATATTGCCGAGGGCAACCGCATCGCATCCCGCTATCTCATTGGCGACATAAGCCGTTTTGGCACTCATCTGCCTATGGGTGACCTGAAGATTGACATGGCTATCGATTCTTTTGCTGACTACAGTCGCTCTCTGTGCCTTAATGAAGCCATCGCTCGAACCTCTTTCACGGCAAACGATATCCGCTATCAAACCGAAGCTTTTGCCAGCAATCCTGACGATGTGTTGGTATGGCATATAGAGGCCGACAAGCGCAGATCGGTGAATCTCTCTGTCAGTCTCGACCTTCTCCGTGAGGCTGAGATTGAGGTGAACGACAATCAGATAACCTATAGCGGGAAAGTCAGTTTCCCCAAGCAAGGTCGTGGCGGAGTAGGTTTCAAGGGCTGGGTCTCAGTAGTGCAAACTGGAGGCACTCTCTCCACCACCGACACCTCCATCATTGTTACCAACGCCTCCAAAGTAACGGTATATTCTGATATTCGTACCGACTATTGTGGTCTTGCAGCGAAGCGCTCTGTCAGCGAAGCAGTCTGTACTCTGTCAGCGCAGCGGTCTGTACTCTGTCAGCGCAACGGTCTGTACTCTGTCAGTGCAACGGTCTGTACTCTGTCAGCGCAGCGGTCTAAATCATATTCCGCCATGCGCCGCCATCATATTCGTGATTTTTCCGAACTCTACAACCGCTGCCATCTCACGATAGAGTCTTCCAATACCCGCATGGATACTCTCTCTCCTTCGGGGAGAGTCGGAGAGGGGTCATTTTTCAACTTCTCCCGCTATCTCTTTCTCTCTGCTTCTCGCGCCAACTCGCCGTTGCCGGTTGCTTTGCAGGGGATGTTCAACGACAATCTGGCATGCAACATGCCTTGGACCAACGACTATCATCTCGATATCAACACCCAGCAAAACTACTGGCTTGCCAATGTGGGTAATATGGCGGAGAGCAACGAGCCTTTGTTAAAATATATCGAGCATCTGGCTCTGTATGGTGCCGAAACGGCTGAGAAGGTATATGGTTGCTGTGGTTGGTGTGCGCATACCACTGCCAATATCTTCGGTTTCACGGCTCCTTCGGCAGCGATAGGATGGGGGCTCTTTCCTACTGCCGGCTCTTGGCTTGCCACGCATCTGTGGACACACTATCAGTACACTCTCGACCGCGATTGGCTTCGCCGCGCCTATCCGCTTCTGAAAGGTAATGCTCTCTTCCTTCTCGATTATATGATGCTCGATAGCGTGAGCGGTTATCTGCTTACCGGTCCAAGCATCTCGCCCGAGAATGGTTTCCTGTATGAGGGTCACTACCAATCGGCTTCTATGATGCCTACTGTGGATCGTGTGCTTGTTCATGAGATACTCTCTTCCACCGCACAGGCGGCTGCAATCCTTGGCGTAGATTCTGCTTTTGCCGACTCATGTAGCGCGGCTCTTGCCTTGCTTCCTCCTTTGCAGATAGGTGCGAAAGGTCAGTTGCAGGAATGGCTTGAAGATTATGAAGAGGCAGTGCCCAATCATCGCCATACCTCGCATATGCTGGCGCTCTATCCTTTCCGTCAGATCACTATAGAGCACACTCCCGAGTTGGCTGAGGCTGCACGTGTCTCGCTTGAGAACCGACTTAATGCGCCTCATTGGGAGGATACCGAATGGAGTCGACCCAATGCCATCTGCTATTATGCCCGTCTCAGCAAGGCCGAGGAAGCATACCGGTCGGTTGAGATGATGCTCAGTCAGTTCATCGCTCCCAACCTGCTCTCTGTTTCTCCTGCAGGCATTGCCTCTGCCGAGGAAGACATTTTCTGCATCGACGGCAACACAGCTGGTGCTGCAGGTATTGCCGAGATGCTCTTGCAGTCGGATGACGACGAACTGTGGATCCTCCCGTGTCTCCCAGAAGAATGGCATTCCGGCAGTTTCAGGGGTTTCTGTGCACACAACGGTATCACCGTGGATGCCAGCTGGAAAAACCACCACCTCACTTCCCTTACACTCCATAACGGAACACCAACAGCGTCGCGATTAGATGTAAAGTATGCACTATTCGCAAAAAAATCCATCATCCTTTCTCCTAACTCAACCAAGCGCTTGACATTCTAACCACATAAGTCTTTTGGGGCCGTTGTGCAGTTGCAAAACAAGAATAAAAGCCATTTTTTTGCGACAGAGAACCTCGTATATATCCCTCTTTTTGGGGACAAAGGGGACAAAGGGGACAAAGTTTTAAGTAGATTGATATACGCAAAAAAAAATGAAAATCCGGAAAATATATTATATATAATATAAATATTATATATAATATAAAATTTTATTACCCCCTCTAGTCCCCCTCTTTTCTTTATTTTTTTTATTGTTTTTTCGAGCAATTCGTGCATGAACTGAGGCGAGATGTACAGGAAGTGAGGGTAGATGATGTGTTTTTTGAGTCAAAACGATGATTTTCGAAATGACTATGTCCCCAACAAAAATGGTATATGTATATACAAAACTCTGTCCCCTTTGTCCCCAATGTCCCCAAAGTAATATCAAAGGGCTGGCTTGACGATAGGAAAGCGAGAAGGGACATAGTTTTAAAGTAAATGTATGTTTGAAGAGCCTCGCGCAGCCAAATAAAGCGTCGTTTTTATTAAAATATGCAATATCCTTGCATATTCCAAAAACTTGCTGTAATTTTCATCACTTGCAACTTTTGATCATGAAGCCAAAGTCGCTGGCGCTCGCTATCGCACCCAAGGTCGTACGGACTGATGCATTCCGCATCATTCAAACAACTTGGTGCTCAGCTCTTCATCTTCGAGCAAAGCTCTTGATGAGCCTTTCTTGAAATTTCATTTCAGAAATATATTATATTCTTGCGTATTTCAAAAGTTTGCAGTACTTTTGTAGTCGGTAAAAAACGAAAACTTTTTATTATCAACCAATATAAAATTTTACAATTATGTTTATTGAAAACGTACATGCTCGCGAGATTCTTGACTCGCGCGGAAATCCTACCGTAGAGGTGGAAGTAACTCTTGAATGTGGTATCATGGGTCGCGCCAGCGTTCCATCAGGTGCATCAACAGGTGAGAACGAAGCTCTGGAACTTCGTGATGGCGACAAAGGTCGTTATCTGGGCAAAGGCGTACAGAAAGCTGTTGACAACGTAAACGACATTATTGCTCCCGAACTGGTTGGAATCAGCGTTCTTGAGCAACGTGCAATCGACCAACTGATGCTCGACTTGGACGGAACTCCTACCAAATCGAAACTCGGTGCAAACGCTATCCTTGGCGTAAGTCTTGCTTGCGCTCATGCTGCTGCCAACTATCTTGAGATACCTTTGTATCGCTATATCGGCGGTGCTAACGGTCATGTTCTTCCCGTGCCTATGATGAACATCATCAACGGTGGTGCTCACTCAGATGCTCCTATTGCATTCCAGGAGTTCATGATTCGTCCCGTAGGTGCTCCCACCGAGAAAGAAGCTATCCGCATGGGTGCTGAAGTGTTCCACGCATTGGCAAAGCTCTTGAAGAAACGCGGATTGAGTACTGCAGTGGGTGACGAGGGTGGTTTCGCTCCCGCACTGAATGGCATCGAGGATGCTCTCGACAGTATCATCCAAGCAATCAAGGATGCAGGATACGAGCCCGGCAAAGACGTGAAGATTGCAATGGACTGCGCTGCCAGCGAGTTTGCTACCTGCGAGAACGGCGAGTGGTATTACGACTATCGCCAACTTAAGGATGGTAAGAAGAAAGATCCTAACGGAAAGAAACTGACTGCTGCTCAGCAGATCGACTATCTCGAAGAACTCATCACCAAATATCCTATCGACTCGATTGAGGATGGTCTGGATGAGAATGACTGGGACAACTGGGTATTGCTCACCAAACGTATCGGTGACCGTTGCCAACTCGTAGGCGACGACCTTTTCGTTACCAACGTTAAATTCCTTGAGAAGGGTATCAAGATGGGTGCTGCCAACTCTATCCTTATCAAGGTCAACCAGATTGGTTCGCTCACCGAGACCCTCGATGCTATCGAGATGGCTCACCGTCACGGTTATACCACTGTTACTTCTCACCGCTCAGGCGAGACCGAGGACACCACTATCGCCGACATCGCCGTGGCTACCAACTCGGGTCAAATAAAGACCGGTTCACTCAGCCGCACCGACCGTATGGCTAAGTACAACCAACTCATCCGCATTGAGGAAGAGCTTGGCGCACAAGCAGTGTATGGATACAAAAAACTGAAATAAGAACCTCTCTCCAACTCTCCCCTCAAGGGAGAGAGTTAATACAAAAATCAGGATTGTCGGTTGGCAATCCTGATTTTTGTTTATCTGTCAGCGCAGCGTTAATGGCGTGTACTTTAACTGAGCAGCGCTTCTATGAGTGCTTCCAGTTGTGCTTCGTCTTCTTTCTTCATTCGGCTTCGGATGGTGACCATCGGCTCAACAATCTCCACGTCTTTCATCTGCGAGAGCATCTCGCACATTACCTTGCCTGCAGTGGGTGCCCAAGAGCCGTTTTCAATGATACCGACACGCTTCTTCTGCCATGCTTTAATCTGCAGATGGTGAAGCAGATTGTGCATAGGCGGGAAAAGACCTGCATCATACGATGAGGCTGCGAAGATAGCTTTACCATATGCAAATGCATCCTCCACCGCAAACGACACTTCTTCCTTAGTCAGATCCATCAGACATACTTTCACTCCGCGCTCACGAAGCATCTCCGCCGCTTTCTCTGCCACAGTTGCTGTTCCGCCATGAATGGATGCATATCCTATGTACACTCCCTCTTTCTCAGGTGCATAACTGCTCCAGATGTTGTATAGATTCAACGCATTCTTCATTTCTTCACCTTCGAGACGTGGTCCGTGAAGCGAACAAATAGTTTGGATATCCAATGCAGAAGCTTTCTTCAGAAGAGTCTGAACAGGCATTCCGTATTTGCCACATATGTTGAAGTAGTAGCGACGTGCTTCGCATGCCCAGTCGTCCTCCTGCTGGTCGAGAGTGCCGAAACTGCCGAAAGCATCGGCCGAAAACAGGACTTTCTCAGTCTGCTCGTAACTAACCATCACTTCGGGCCAATGCACCATGGGAGCCATCAGGAAGCGGAGGGTGTGATTGCCAAGAGGCAGAGTGTCGGATTCTTTCACTGCAAGAGTATGTCCTGAAAAGTCGGTTTCGGGGAAGAATTGCGAAAGCATCTGTATGGCTTTCTGCGAACCCACTATCTGCAAAGCAGGATATTCTTTCAATGTCCAATCGATTAGCGCCGAGTGATCTGGTTCCATATGTTGAACTACAAGATAATCCGGTTCGCGACCGCAAAGAGCATCTTTGAGAGCGGTTTTCCACTCATCGCTTTTGCGGGCATCCACTGTGTCGATGATAGCGATTTTCTCATCAAGTATTACGTATGAGTTGTATGCCATGCCGCAGGGCACGGGATACTGGTGCTCAAACAAAGGAAGGTCATAATCATTCTGACCGATATATTTTATACTATCTGTCATAAACAATAACGTATTTTATAGTAATCTTATTCTTCGGGTTCGAAATCGTCTTTACCTACTCCGCAGAGAGGGCATACCCAATCGGCAGGGATGTCTTCGAACTCAGTTCCGGGAGCGATACCGCTGTCGGGATCTCCCACTTCAGGATCGTATACGTATCCGCATACGGTGCAAACATACTTTTTCATAAAGCAGTGATTAATGTTATTATGTTTTGTTGTATAGAATGATCAATCTTCTTTCATCCACTCGCGGATGTCGTTTCTGCGTTTCACAGCAAGTGCGATGAGGCATCCGAGCACATATCCGATAATCAGACCGATGACTGTGCATTTCATTCTGCCGTTGACGGCTTTAGGTATGGTGGTGAATGCCTGCTCAAGCACTACGGGTGCAGTGCAGAGTGCGAGTTCGCGATCGACTTGCTCTGTTGTGTTGTAGAAATCCATGATCTCGGAAGTGAAGAGTTTGATCTCACGTCTGCCGAGCACCATGCCGTTACCCCATCTCATTTGTGCCTGTGCCGAACCTCCCTGCTCGAAATAGAAGGCGGTTGTCAGTGAATCGAGTTTCTCGAGTTGACTATGACAGAACTCCGACTTGCGCTCCAAAAGTGCTTTTTTCTTTTCGAAGGAAGCTTGTAGCGAGGGGTTGCTGTTGAGATAAGCGATGAGATGTTCGCCTACAACCGGCACATTGTCAGGTCGTTTGGTGCGGAAACGAATGCAGATGACGTTAGGCATTATCACGTTGACGGTGTCGGTGAGTTTGTGTTTGCGTTTGTAGTGGACGCGGTCGGCGGTAGAGTCGTTGAGATAGTCGAGGACATCGAAGGTCTCGAATCGGCGCAGACTGTCAGCCTCAGCAGCGCTCAGACCAAGCAACTCTGCAATGTTCTGGTTCGGGAAGAAATAATAGTTGTTTTCCACGGGTTTGAATGCCTGCTTCACATCTTCCGCCAACGGACCATTGAGGTATGCGATGGTTTCCGCCTTGTAGATGCGGTTGAGCGGACGGGAATAGAAGATTGCAGCTGCGGCAAAGAGGATCACAACCGGCCATACTATGTACCAATATCTGAGCGAGAGGCGCAGACTATCGAGACACAGATTCCAGAACCAAGAGCAGCATTTGCCTATCCAGCGGAAGAATGCTGCAGTGAGATCGAACAGATTCATGTTTTTGTCCATAAAAGTATTTCTGTTTAATTATTAGTATTCGAATGGAATTATAAGAATATCAGTTGCACGAGAATATAAACCGGCAGTAGGATGATAAGCGAAAATTTTATCATGTATCCGAAGAAAGACGGCATCTTGATACCACTCTCTTCCGCAATGGCTTTCACCATGAAGTTTGGTCCGTTGCCGATATAAGTGAGAGCTCCGAACATTACTGCAGCGATGCTGATGGCTTTAAGCAGTATCTCAGGAATACCTGCGACCATATCTCCACCGAAGGCAGCCATCTGCTCGGGAGTGAGACCTGTGGCAACACTATGGAATGCCACGGCAGTAGGAGTATTGTCGAGGAAAGCAGAGAGTGCACCGGTGGAATAATAGAACTGCCATGCATGACTGAGTCCGAGACTCGGAGCTTTGTCGGCAAGATATGCGAGGGCGGGAGTCATGGTGGTGAATATTCCGAGGAAGAGCACTGCCACTTCCACTATAGGAGTCCATGTGTATTTGTTGAGGTCGTAGCGCACTTCTTTCTTTGTTGTATAAAGCGACAATCCTGCCAATGAGAGAAGCACTATCTCACGCAGATATTTGATCCAAAGGTGTGCATCAGCTTTTCCCATTTCGGGGATAGTGCCTTCGTTGATGAAAGCCACGGCAAGCACCACGCCTACAAGATACAGGAAGTTGAGTTTGCCTCTTATAACGAGAGGAGTGGCTTCGCGAACATCCGCCGAGAGAGCAGTCCAATCTTCTTTACGATAATAGTATGTGTCTACAAGGAAGTAGATTAGCAGCAGAATGGCTCCAGTGAAAGCCCATTCGGGCAGCAACTTCATAAACCACGTAAAGGAAGCTCCACGCAGGAATAGCATGAAGAGTGGAGGATCGCCGAGCGGAGTGAGGAGTCCGCCACAGTTGGCGACCAACGCAATGAAGAAGAGGATGGTATGAACTGTGTAGCGACGTTGCTGGTTGGTGGTTATGACAGGTCGGATGAGAAGCATGGCAGCGCCAGTTGTTCCCATGATGGAAGCAAGAACCCAACCCAAAGCGAGGAAACCCGTGTTGATGATTGGTTTTGCTTTCAAGTCGCCGGAGAAATGTATACCGCCGGTGATGACAAACAATGCAAGCAGAAGGATTATGAAAGGCACATAGTCGAAAAAGAGCTGGTGCTCAAGTTCGTGCGTCATCCCTCCCATGATGAGGCATACTGCCACCGGCACTCCGAGCAAACATGACACAATGAGTTTGTTCATGTTTTTCTCCCACCAGTGCTCAACCACCAGCGGACCAATGGCAATCATCAGTAGCATGAGTCCAAAAGGAATCATCGACCATGCAGAATGTACTAATTGTTCCATGATATAGTGTTTTTTTAGTATTTACTTTTTTGTTTATGGTTAAGATCTGTCGATTAAACTAATTATTCTTCATTCTTTTTCAATACAATCTCAACATATGTGCTATCAGATCCATAATACCAAGTCCCTTTCCCATTCTTAAAATGTGCTTGAATATCCATTGAGTCAGATTGATAAACATTGCTCGTATCATTAACTATAATTTTATAGTGCCCATCAGCATCTCCAAAGAGATGTTTAAACCTACCATCAATTTGTGTATAAACTATATTACCATCACTATAATGTATTAGTCCTTCGTTATCCTTCCATCCGGATTTTGCCAATACTTGAATATTATTCAATGGTTCTGTCGCCTCATTAACTACAATACCTTCTATTATAAAATCTGCATGTGGCGAACCATATGCATTTGCAAAAGGCCAGCCATTACAATTGAATCCCAAAATCCCCATCAAAAATGCAAGCAGCAGATTAATTTTGTTTAGAATTTTTGTTTTCATATGAAATTCTACTTTAATCTTCCCTTTTCAGGAGAATTGAGATGTTTTAATCCAACTTCAGTACTGCGAGGAAGGCTTTTTGCGGCACTTCCACGTTGCCTATCTGCTTCATTCGTTTCTTTCCACGCTTCTGTTTCTCCAGCAGTTTGCGCTTACGACTCACGTCACCTCCATAACATTTTGCAGTCACATCTTTGCGGACCTGCTTAACTGTTTCTCTTGCGATAATCTTCTGACCTATAGCTGCTTGAATGGCGATATCGAACTGCTGACGAGGCAGAAGTTCTTTGAGTTTTTCGCACATTCGTCTGCCGAAATCGACTGCATTGGAGCGGTGGGTGAGGGTAGAGAGTGCATCCACTTGTTCACCATTGAGGAGTATGTCGAGTTTCACCAAGTCCGACTGACGGAATCCGTTTGGATGGTAGTCGAACGAAGCATATCCTTTAGATATGGATTTGAGCTTGTCGTAGAAGTCGATCACTATCTCGCCGAGGGGGAGGTCGAAGAGTATCTCCACGCGGTTGCCTGAGATGTATTCCTGCTTGATGAGTTCACCACGTTTGCCGAGGCAAAGGGTCATGATAGGTCCAATATAGGTGGTAGCAGTGATGATACTTGCGCGAATGTAGGGTTCTTCTATATGGTCGATCATCACTATGTCGGGCATTCCTGCGGGGTTATGCACTTCTATCTTGTTCTGGTGTTTGTCGTATACGTTGTATGATACGTTGGGCACAGTTGTGATAACATCCATATCGAACTCGCGGTCGAGACGCTCTTGCACAATCTCCATATGCGGAAGTCCGAGGAAGCCACATCGGAATCCGAATCCCAAAGCAACAGAACTTTCCGGAGTGAAAGTGAGTGAAGCATCGTTGAGTTGGAGTTTCTCGAGACTGGCACGCAGATTCTCATAGTCCTCAGCTTCAATAGGATAGACACCTGCAAACACCATTGGTTTGACTTCTTCGAATCCTTCGATAGCTTTCTCGCAGGGACGATCAACATGGGTGATGGTGTCACCCACTTTCACCTCTGTGGATGTTTTTATACCGGAAATGATATATCCCACATTTCCTGCGGATATCTCTTTTCTGGGTTGCATGTCGAGTTTGAGAATACCTATTTCGTCGGCATCATATTCCTTTCCCGTATTGAAGAATCGCACCAGATCGCCTTGATGCATAGTTCCGTTCACCACCTTGAAATACGCTATGATGCCTCTGAAACTATTGAAAACAGAGTCGAAAACGAGGCACTGTAGCGGAGCATCTGGGTCACCTTTTGGAGCAGGAATACGGTCGACTATCGCCTGCAGAATCTCTTCCACACCCATTCCCGTCTTTCCTGAAGCACGGATTATCTCTTCGCGTTTGCATCCGAGGAGTTCCACTATCTCATCTTCCACCACGTCTGGCATGGCGGAATCTATATCGCATTTATTGATGACAGGAATGATCTCGAGGTCGTGCTCGAGCGCCATATAAAGGTTGGAAATGGTCTGTGCTTGTACTCCTTGCGAGGCGTCCACGATGAGTAAGGCTCCTTCGCAAGCGGCAATTGATCGGGATACTTCGTAAGCGAAATCGACGTGCCCCGGAGTGTCTATAAGATTGAGGGTGTAACCATGCCACTGCATCTGAATGGCGTGACTCTTGATGGTGATGCCACGCTCACGCTCAAGATCCATGTCATCGAGCACCTGGTTTTCACTTACTTTGCCTTCGACAGTGCGTGTATATTCAAGCAGTCGGTCGGCAATGGTGGACTTACCATGGTCGATATGCGCTATGATGCAGAAGTTTCGTATGTTGTTCATTCCGATAAATCCCTTTTTATGCAATTTAGTCTGCAAAGATACAAATAATTCCCCGTATTCACAAACAAAAAAGTCTTCACCCTGAAAAAGTGAAGACTCCGAGTTGATTAAAGTTGTGTTTACAGCAGAAATATTTCTTTGGTGGAAATACTCTGTTTTCTTGTTGATTTATAGTGTTTCCTTTAGGAAAACATATGTTTTCGTTGTGTGTTTTGTTCTCAAATAATGCCTGTTTTGCTCTTGCATAATCCGAATAATTGCTCTATCTTTGCATCTAAATTAGAACTAAAACGATCGACTATCGAATTACAAAACCATGTATATTCTTCAATTGCAATATGCCCATGCCTGCGGTGAGGATGTATTCCGAGTAGAATTGGAAGCTTCGGAAGACAGTCTGCTCGAGGACTTGAGTCCACGCATCAAGTCGGCTTTTTCGCTCGAATTGACCGACTTCGGTTATCACAGTTTTCATGCCAACGGACTAATCTATGTTCCAGGCGATAGTGTTTCTCAGGTGACAGAGATGGAATTCGAGACTTGGGAACCTTCGTATGAAGGTCAGGAAGAACCCAATTGGCAATATATCTATCGCTCTTCTGAAAGCATTCGTCTGAACGAGGTTTTCACAGTGCTTGGTTCGGCGGTAATCTATGAGCAAGGATACAACAGGATTCGAATAGAACTGGCAGGGTATGTTGAAGATTAAGCATATTGTCTTCTTCCGTTTGGATGAAATGAAAAGTTTACTATTCTTAAGATTTATCTTAAAAAAGAGCAGTTCAACACTGGGCAAAGAGTGGGCAAACACTCGGCTTTTTTTCGGCTTGGCGGATGCGAAAAGAAAAAGTGTCGTTTTTTTAGATGGACCGAAAGAAACATCATTAATTCTAGTGCAAAAATGTTTCTTGTCTTTTTGCTTTGTTGTATTTGCTTTGACAAGAGTTAATTACAGAATATTTTCTTTAATCAAAATCGCAATTTTTGAATAAAAAAGCTCGATTTTTTGCAGAAATATCTTGTTTTTGCTATGTTTTCACCCTGAAATGGGGTTACTTTTCGGAAAAAGGTAACAAATAGGTAACATATGCAATAATTGTAAAAGCCGAGTATTCAACTAGTTGTAGCCGAGTGTTCGAGATATTGTTGCATTGTTGCATAAAAATGTATGCGAATATCTATTTTTTCGCCTCTTTCTACCCCCGTTTTGCTATCTCTGAAAACGAGAGCGAGAGAAAGTATACTTTTGCATCTCGCCGATGCCGAGTTTGGCAACGTGAGCAAAGCGAATGTTGAAATTGCAAAATCGCTTAATATGAATAAAAATTAAAAGTCTCTTCGTGATCTTGGCATTTGACATTTCCATCTTCTTGATAATAATAGAAAGTCTCGTTTCTGCCATCTGTATCGAGCGTTATACTCATTTCTCCTCCATTGATATATCTCAATTGATAGGACGCTCTATTTTCAGAATTATACTTTGATTCTGTTTTTGTCCAGCGATATTCAAAATCCTGCAATTTAAATGTTAGGACAGTATGCTCAGATAAGGTCATAAGTCCTTCTCCAATCAGTTGAAAATCCTGAGAATAAGTTTGTTTTTCGATAGTCTCGGATGCGTTTTCTGCTTTCAGTTTAGCCAACACACTGAAAGTGAAGATCTTGTTTTCGGCAGAGGTGGTAATATTCCAATCTTTATCTTTATTAGTGAATATGAATTTCTCCCCGTTAAATTGCATATTTTCGTGTTTCCAGGTGTCAATAGCATGTTCGCCTGACAAATTACCCTCGCTGCAAAGCCATTCCATTTCGTCAGCAATAGCACTTACCATGCCTTGATATTGATTGAAACAAGATCTATATAATCCGGCAGAAGCATCATCAGATATGAATATATATAATGTGTCTGTTTCGGAAGATAAGTCTACATTTACCACTCTTCTGTCTTTTGAGTCATATTGAAGATGAATAGTATATTCTCCATTATCCAAAAGATACAGAGTGTGAGTTATCTTTCTCGGACACAGACATGGCATTGGAATACCATTTCTTGTTGCCCACACGTTTAGAGTGATTTTCTTTCCCAATCTAACGCATGTTGACCAAGGAGTATCACCGCAAGTAAACCATGGATAATAATATTCAAGTTTCATCTGCTTGCCATCAGGACTTGTGACGACAAGAAACTCTGCATCTTTCCCAATCCCTTTTGGCAATACAGCCGGAGCATTTCTTTTTACTGCTTTTTGCGGATAATGCATAGTCTCCAGATTGGGATCACATCCGGAAATATGGTCGTTTTTCAACCCATCTCCGCATCCGGTCAGCATTGCGGCAAGGAAAAATACGAATAGAAATTTTGCTTTCATAAGTATTTATTCAATAGGTCCCCAGTCATAATTGTTAATTCCATAAGAAATATTAGTTTGATCCCATAGAATTTCTATCCATAGACGATCACCATTATGAAAAGACCCGTCAAAATGATGACCAACAGATTTTAAGTTTTCAGTTGTATCTGCTATCTGGAAATATTCTCTGCAAAATTGACCAATAGGTTTTATGCTTTTTCCCATTTCCCAATGTCCATGTATTCCATGGTTGTCAGTTGTAGAATAAACATCAGCATCGCTTTCTTTTATTGTTGCTGCCCAATTCGTGTAAACATATTTGCACCAATTATGGGTTGTTTGTAAAGTTAACGACCCGTCATCTCCTTCAGTATTTATTGTTGCAGAGACTTCAACATATTTGCCACTGATGTTTTTTTCTGCATATTGACCGCCGTATATTATCTGCCATTCTATCTTTTCTTTTTCATTGGTTGCTTTTATAATATAGTTTTCTTCCTTGTCTGTCGACTTTATTTTATCCAAATCGTCTCTTTTGAGTTCTACCCACGAATGGTTATTTTTAGGACTACGCCAACTAATTATATAGCCATTATCCATCATCTCTCCCAAAGCCTTTTTAGGAGATGTCCGAATGATCCAATTACATGTCTCGGGTATGGATTTTTCCTCTGCAAAAGTAGGATCATTTACATCGCATCCCGTCAGCAATGCTGCTAAAAGTAATATTAATAATATCTTTGCCTTCATAGGTATTATTCTGAATAGTTGTTCTCTAATTTCTCATATTTCTTAATGAACTTTTCCAACGTGTTTTCACGTGTGAAATAATATGTCAGATGTACCATCTGCGAAGTCCTGTCTGGCGCAACAAGGTATTCACCGTCTGTTTCCAAAACCATATTCTTTTTTGTGAGTTTTGTTATTTCATATTGCGAACTAGGGAATGGCATCTCATTATGGTGCATGGTCATTCTGTGAGGCATATCATTTGGTATAGTGCTTCTGGAATTGATAATCAACAGTTTTTTGTCTCTTTCTGTCTTAACTGTATATTTCTCCTCGCAATCGCAAGCATAG
>JAEEGL013396958.1_pt1 | contig 19562 bp, 13 predicted proteins | sample 9134231 | NCBI WGS metagenome assembly JAEEGL01 (sample SAMN16246548, study PRJNA631951) | gut metagenome | biome: gut microbiome; feature: rumen; material: fiber-attached | host: Bos | place: Iran: Karaj | collected 2018-10 | reverse complement strand
TGAAATTCACAGCAGACCAGATTCCTTTGGCCGGCGACAATCCGGATTATCCGTATAAGGCCGGCGGCTGGAACGTACCGCCCGCCGCGGACACAGAGGTCACCGCCGACCTTGAATTTACTTACTCGTATATCATGAAGGATCCCATCAGCCGAACCGTTACCTTTAAAGTCGAGCACGGCGCTTGGAACAACGGCAGCAAAGACGACGTTGTGCTGACACTCGAAGGCTACGAGGGCGACATACTGAAGTTTACCGCGGATCAGATTCCTTTAGCGGGCGATCAGGCTGACTACCCGTACAAAGCGGGCGGCTGGAACGAACCGCCTGCCGCGGACACCGAAGTCACGGCGAACCTTGAATATACTTACTCGTATATCATGAAGGACCCGATCAGCCATACAGTAACTTTCAAGGTCGAGAACGGCGCCTGGAACAGCGGCAGCAGATTGAACGTGGTGCTTACTCTCGAAGGGTATGAAGGCGACATACTGAAATTTACCGCGGATCAGATTCCTTCAACCGGCGACAAAGCTGACTACCCGTACAAGGCCGGCGGCTGGAACGAACCTCCTGCAGCTGACACGGAAGTCACAGCAGACCTTGAATACACTTACTCGTACATAATGAAAGACCCGATCAGTCAGACGGTCACGTTCAAGGTTTTGAACGGAGCGTGGAACAACGGCGACAAAGAAGACGTTATAATCACGATTGAAGGATACGAAGGCGACGTGCTTAAGCTTTCTGCGGACCAGATTCCCGCTGTCGGAAATATGCCGGATTACCCGTTCAAAGCAGGTGAGTGGGACGCGACGCCTCAGACCGACGTCGAGATTAAAGACAATCCGGTTTTCACGTATGGCTACGTAATTAAGGACGAGCTCATCCGCACGGTTACGTTCAAGGTCGTGAACGGCGCATGGAACGACGGCTCTAAGGAAGACGTTACGGTTACTCTTGAAGGCTACGAAGGCGACATGTTCACGCTTGATCCCTCCAAGATTCCGGCTGTCGGTGAGATGCCCGACTACGGATTCATGAAGGGCGAATGGGAGGTTGTTCCCGACACCGAGAATCCGTTCGCAGTCGACCTGGTTTACACCTATAAATATTTCGAGATTCCGACTTTTGAGGTTGTTTTCGAGACCAACGGCGGTTCCGAGATTGCGCCTGTGACGGTATTTACCGGTGAAGCGGTCGATGTACCCGAAGACCCCGAGAGGAAAGGGTTCGTATTCGCGGGATGGTTTGCGGACGAAGCGTTGAAGACGCCTTACGACTTCTCGAACAAGATCGAAACTGACACGGTGATCTACGCGGCGTGGGAGGCGGTTACTTACATCGGCGACGGCGCGAAACAAATCACGGAAGGCGTTCCCGGGGATGTAGTCATTACGGTCAATCGCAGCCACGCAGACGAGACCTGCTTCGCGCATTTTACCGGCGTGAAGATCGACGGCAAAGAGCTTGAAAACGGGAAGGATTACACCGCAGCCGCGGGAAGCACGGTCGTCACTCTGAAATCCGACGCGCTCGTGAATCTCTCCGTGGGAGACCACACTGTTACGGTCATGTTTGACGACGGAGAGGCCGAAGTACTGCTTACGGTGGTTCCGAAGGTCATTATTCCTCCGACCGGTGACGCCGGGTTTGTGGCAATCGTTCTTGCCGGCATTGCGGTTCTGCTTTGTGCCGCGTTCGTGACCGTTTATCTCAGGAAGCGTGAAGGCGTTTAAGGCTGAATTTTTTGAAAAGGGCGGAAGGCAAAGGCTTTACGAATGGCGTTTTGAAAGCCTGAAGCCACGGCAAAATTGAATAATTAACCACAGGTCCGCGTTTGCAACGGTTTTCCGGCAGGCGCGGACTTTTTTCACGTTCATTTTCCTTGCTTTCCCGCCTAGTAAGTGCTATAATATAATTTTAAGCGAAAGCCCGGAAAGGAGTTTCAGCTTTATGACACAGGATAAAAAAACAATTTTCAGCGGCGTTCAGCCGTCGGGCAATCTGACGCTCGGCAACTATCTCGGAGCTCTCAGGAATTTCTGCAGGCTTCAGGACGAATACAACTGCTACTACTGCGTGGTCGACATGCACACGCTCACGGTCAGGCAGAACCCGGAGGAACTGAGAGAGAGATCTTATGCGCTTCTCGCTCTCTACCTTGCGTGCGGCCTTGACCCGGAGAAGAACGTTCTGTTTCTGCAGTCGCACGTTCACTCCCACGCCGAGCTGTCGTGGATTCTCGGCTGCTACACATATATGGGCGAGCTTTCGAGAATGACCCAGTTCAAGGACAAAAGTCAGCGCCACTCAGACAATATAAACGCGGGACTCTTTACGTATCCGGTGCTTATGGCGGCGGATATTCTTCTGTACAAATCCGACCTCGTGCCGATCGGCGCCGACCAGAAGCAGCACCTTGAGCTCGCCCGCAACATCGCGGAACGCTTCAATGCGGTCTACGGCGACACCTTCGTCGTTCCCGAGCCTTTTATTCCCGGCAACGGCGCCAGGATCATGAGCCTTCAGGAGCCCGAAAAGAAGATGTCCAAATCCGACACTAACGTCAACAACTTCGTGCTCATCACCGACCCGCTCGACGTCATCATCAAGAAGTTCAAAAAGGCGGTCACGGATTCCGGCGCCGAGATCAGATACGACGAGAACGAAAAGCCCGGCATCAGCAACCTTATAAACATCTACGCGTCAGTTAAGGATATTTCCAGACAGGACGTTGAGAAGGAGTTTGAGGGTGGCCGTTACGGAGATTTCAAGAAGGCGGTCGGAGAGGCTGTCGCGGACACGCTGGCGCCGATTCAGGAACGCTACGCGGAGTTCATTTCCGACAGAACGTATCTCGACTCTATTTTGAGACGTAACGCGGAGATCGCTTCCGGAAAGGCGGAGGCGACTGTGAGAGAGGTTTACGAGAAGGTCGGATTCATTCTCAAATAATCCGCTTTATACTTTATTCAAACTGACAAGAAGGAGGCGAAACAAGTGGAGCCTTTACTTAATACCGAAATCAGCGAATCCGGCGGAGCTTTTATCGACATGCTCTGTTCCGAGCCTTTGATCGCGAAGAACAACGATCCGGAGCTGTATCTTAAATACAACGTCAAACGCGGTCTGAGAAACGCGGACGGTACCGGCGTCGTGGTAGGAATGACCAGAGTCGGCGACGTGCGCGGTTACCATATCGACGACGGCGACAAAATTCCCGAAGAGGGAAGACTTTTCTTCCGCGGCTATAACATTTACGACATCGTCTCGGCCGTGCAGCGTGAGAAACGCTTCGGCTACGAGGAGTGCTGCTATCTGCTGCTCACGGGCAATCTTCCCGACAAAACGCACCTTGACGAGCTCAAAAAGTATCTCGGCACCCACAGACAGCTTCCTTACGGCTTCACCGAGGACATGATCATGAAGGCGCCAAGCCGCAACCTCATGAACAAGATTGCGCGAAGCGTTATGGCCTCGTACTCCTACGACGACAACCCGGACGACACGTCGCTCAGAAACGTCTACCGTCAGAGCCTCAACCTGATCGCTCAGCTGCCTACTATGGCCGCGTACGCGTACCAGGCGAAGGCGTATTACTACGACAACAGGAGCCTGTACATTCACAGCCCGCAGCCGGAACTTTCGACGGCCGAGAATATTCTTTACATGCTCAGACCCGACAGCTCGTATAAACAGAGCGAGGCTGAAATTCTCGATCTGGCGCTGATGGTTCACGCGGAGCACGGCGGCGGCAACAACTCGTCGTTCACGATGCGCGTGGTCAGTTCGACGGGAACTGACACCTACGCGGCGGTTGCGGCGGCGATCAATTCGCTGAAAGGACCCAAGCACGGCGGCGCGAACCACCGGACCGTCTCGATGGTCGATGAGATGAAGCAGAACATTTCGGACATCAATGACAAGGATCAGGTCTACGCATATCTGCTGAAGATTCTTCGCGGCGAGGCGTTCGACGGAACCGGACTTGTTTACGGAATGGGCCACGCAGTCTACACGCTCTCCGACCCGAGGGCGGTGCTGCTCAAAAAGAAGGCGGAGGAGATGGCCGCGGAAACAGGGCGCGAGAAGGAGTTCAAGCTTCTCAATCTCATAGAAGAGCTGACGCCTTCCGCTTATCTGGAAGTCAGGGGCAAGGACAACGTGAAGTGCGCGAACGTCGACCTTTATTCCGGATTCGTCTATTCGATGCTCGGTATTCCCGCCGACCTCTACACGCCGATTTTCGCGATCGCGAGGCTTCCCGGCTGGTGCGCGCACAGGCTCGAGGAGCTCAACGTCGACCCGAAGATCATCAGGCCTGCTTACAAGAACGTCTGCAAGCCGAGACCCTACAAGGACATCGAGTCCAGATAAAATATTGTCCCGCTTCTTTCATGCTGAAATGAAGCTTTGTTTCGAACGAAAGATATGATAAAAATCAAAAACTTCTCAGTACTTCAGATAGTGAGCGCAGCGGTAATTGCCGGCCTTTACTTGGCGCTGACCTACGTGTCGTCGCTTTTCGGCCTCGCCAGCGGCGCGATTCAGGTGAGACTTTCCGAGGCTTTGACGGTCCTTCCGTACTTTACTTTTTCGGCCGTGCCGGGTCTCACTGTCGGGTGTCTTCTTGCAAACTGGCTTACCGGCTGTGCGGTGCCTGACATTTTTCTCGGCTCGCTCGCCACTCTTATCGGTGCGATTTTTACCTATTTATTGAGAAAACAGAACGTTTTTGTTTCGCTGATTCCGCCGGTTGTCTCCAACGCGATCATCGTTCCGTTGGTGCTCGTTTTCGTTTATCAGGAGACGATGGCTTACCCGCTTATCGTGCTTACGGTAACGCTCGGCGAGATCATCAGCTGCGTAATTCTCGGCGGTCTGCTGGGTCTGGCGCTTAAGAAGAACAAGTGGTTTGTCAACAACATTAACAAGTGAGGGTGGTTCACGATGGATCGTTACAGCGATATTTTTGAAACAGTCTCAACGCACTCTCAAAAGGGGCTGCTGGCGTTCTGGGATAGACTGGACAAAGCGGGGAAGGAAAAACTTGCGGAACAGATAAGATCCGTCGACTTCGTTAAGATGGAGGAGCTCTATTCGCGCGCCGAAAAACCGGTTTTCAACGAGAACGCGGGCGGCGACATCAGACCGATTGAAGTCATCCGCGCGCCCGGGAAGAACTCTCCCGAGTATGATATTTACGAAAAAGCCGGACTTGAAGTCGTCAAAAACGGCGAAGTCATCGCGATAACGCTTGCCGGCGGTCAGGGTTCGAGACTCGGCCACGACGGTCCGAAAGGTACGTACAACGTGGGTTTCGCGAACGGCAAGACCATATTCGAGATCCAGTTGGACGGCCTTTTCCGGCTTTATGAAAAGACCGGGACGTACGTTCACTGGTATCTTATGACCAGCGACACCAACCACGAGGATACCGTGGGATTCTTCCGCGAGCACGGTTTTTTCGGTTACCCGGAGGACAAAATTTCGTTTTTTAAGCAGAACATGATTCCGGTAGTCGGCAAAGACGGCTCGATGCTGCTGCGCGCCCCTTCGGAATTATTCACTGCCCCTGACGGAAACGGCGGCATTCTGTCCGCCTTGAAATCAACCGGTATCCTGGAGGAAGGCGATGGCGCCGCGGCGAAGTTCGTTTTCGTCAACAACGTGGACAACATTCTCAATTTCATGTGCGACCCGCTGTTTGTCGGCGCAATCGAGGTCACCGGCAGGGACTGCCTGACCAAGACGTTCATGAAGCGCAGCGCCACCGAGAAGGCAGGCGTTTACTGCCTGAAGGACGGGAAGGCGAAGGTCGTCGAATACACCGAGGTTCCCGAGAACATGGCCAACGCCAAAAATCCGGACGGCTCCTTTATGTACGGAGACGCCAACGCGGGCATTTACGTTTTCAAAAGCGACTCTTTAAAGAAAGCTCTTGACTCCGACATTCCTTTCCACACCTACGTGAAAAAGGTCAAATGCATCGACAGTGTTGGTCATGAAATTGAGACGGAAGCTTATAAGTTTGAGATGTTCCTGTTCGACGTTTTCGGCGTGATTGGCGACGTGGCGGCTTACAGAGTCGACAGGGACAGGGAATTCGCGCCGGTCAAGAACCGCACCGGGAACGACAGCGCCGCCACCGCGAGAGACCTCTACAGACGCGTCCACAAAATCGGTATGGGGAAGATCGTCGAAATGGACGGCGACGAGATGACCCGCGTTGTCTGGCAAAAGATCAAAGAAAAGATTCTCGAGCCGTACGTCGTACTGAACACAGAATACTACGACCTCGGCATTATGAACCGCGACGCGACGGACGACAAAGTGACCGTTGAAGCGGCCAACGCTATCAGAAAGCTCGGAGTCGGCGTCAAGTGCGCTACGATCACCCCCAACGCCGCGCGCGTCGAGGAATACGGCCTTAAAAAGATGTGGAGAAGTCCCAACGCTACTCTGAGGGGAATTCTGGACGGAACTGTTTTCAGAAAGCCGATCACCGTTGACGTTATCGAGCCGATGGTCAGGTCCTGGAAAAAGCCGATAGTCATTGCGAGACACGCCTTCGGAGACGTTTACGCGGCCGCCGAGACAGTGGTCGAGAAAGGCTCGAAAGCGTTCCTCAATATAGTAAAACCTGACGGTACCGAGGAGACCATTCCCGTTCACGAGTTCGATAATTCGTGCGGCGTGCTTTCCGGTTACTTCAACGAATTCGATTCCATAAGGAACTTCGCGCTCGCATGTTTCGAGTACGCGCTGGAAGCCGGCATTGACCTGTGGTTCTCGTGCAAGGACACCGTTTCCAAAACCTACGAGGCTTCGTTCAGGAAGATTTTCGACACCCTTTACGAGGAAAAATACCGCGAAAAGTTCGAAAAAGCGGGAATTACGTATTTTTACACGCTTGTGGACGACGCTATTTCCAGGGTCATGAAGTCCGAAGGCGGCTTCTGCTGGGCCTGCAGAAACTACGACGGCGACGTGTTTTCGGACATGCTGGCTTCCGGTTTCGGCAGTCTCTCGATGATGACTTCGGTGCTTGTTTCTCCGGACGGCTGCTTTGAGTTCGAGGCGGCGCACGGAACGGTTCCCAGACATTACAAAAAGTATCTCGCCGGCGAGCCGACGTCCACCAATCCGATTGCCACGCTGTTTGCATGGACGGGCGCGCTAAAAAAACGCGGCTCGTTGGACGGGAACGCCGACCTCGTTGAATTCGCGGAGAGGGTCGAGAACGCGGCGATTTCTGCAGTTAACGAGGGAATCATGACCGGCGACCTTGCTTCGATAGCCAAATGCGACAACATCGTCAGAGTCGATTTGGACGGCTTCCTTGACGCCGTCAAAGAGAGGATATTTACGCTTCCGTACGCTGAGATCGGCGGAAAGAATTGATTTATAAGGAGAGATAACGTGATGGATATTTTCGAATGCCTTCGCAGAGAGGACGCCGAAATCTATCAGGCGATTAAAAACGAATGCGCGCGTCAGCAGGACAAGATCGAGCTGATCGCTTCCGAGAATTTCGTGAGTCCGGCGGTTCTTGCGGCCGCGGGTAGCGTTCTTACCAACAAATACGCCGAGGGGTATCCGGGAAAGAGATACTACGGCGGCTGCGAAGTAGTCGACATATGCGAGAATCTTGCGATCGAGCGTGCTTGTGAGCTTTTCGGGTGCAAATTCGCTAACGTCCAGCCCCACAGCGGCTCTTCCGCAAACATTACCGTTTATTTTTCGCTGCTGGAACCGGGCGACACCGTTATGGGAATGAATCTCGCGCAGGGCGGTCACCTGACGCACGGAAGCCCGGTGAACCTCTCCGGAAAATGGTTCAATTTCGTTCCTTACGGATGTAATCCCGAGACTTATCTCATTGACTACGATGCGCTGGAAAAGACCGCCAAAGAAGTTAAACCCAAGCTGATAGTCGCGGGCGCCAGCGCTTATCCCAGAATCATTGATTTCAAACGCTTCCGTGAGATTTGCGACAGCGTCGGAGCATTCTTCATGGTCGATATCGCGCACATTGCCGGTCTTGTCGCGGCGGGGCTTCATCCTTCTCCCATAGGTGTCGCCGACGTTGTCACAACGACCACCCACAAGACTCTTCGCGGACCAAGGGGCGGCATGATCCTCACAAACGACGAGGAGATCGCAAAACGTATCAACAAGAGCGTGTTCCCGGGAACACAGGGCGGACCTTTGATGCACGTCATCGCCGCGAAGGCCGTTGCGCTTAAAGAGGCGCTCACTCCCGAGTTTAAGAATTATCAAAAACAGATTGTTCTTAATTCCAAGGCTTTGGCCGCGGCTCTTTCCGAAAGGGGCTGCGAGCTTATAACCGGCGGCACCGACAACCACATGATGCTCGTCAACGTCAAGAACAGCTTCGGTGTTTCCGGCAAGGACGCCCAGAACCTTCTCGACGACGTCGGCATCACCTGCAACAAGAACGGAATCCCGTTCGACCCTGAAAAGCCCACCGTCACCAGCGGCATCAGACTGGGAACGCCGGCAGTCACAACAAGAGGCATGAAAGAACCGGAAATTGTAAGAATTGCTTCGCTGATCTGCGACACGCTCTCCGCACCGGAACAGAATTCCGCCCGCGTAAGAGAGGGCGTGAAGGAACTTCTCGCCGGATTCCCGCTTTACAACGGTCTTTACGTTTGAATTTAAGGAGTTGACGATATGCCCGCGACCGAACCGCTTGCATACAGAATGTGTCCGAGATCGATTGAAGAGTTCTACGGCCAGGAACACATCCTCGGGAAGGGAAAGCTTCTCTACAGGATGATCAAGGCCGACAGACTCTCTTCCATCATATTCTTCGGCCCCCCCGGAACCGGGAAGACGTCGCTGGCTCGCATTATCGCGAAAACGACCGAGTGCGGCTTCGAGGCGATCAACGCGGTCTCTTCGGGTGTTGGCGATATCAAAAAGATCGTCGCTGACGCCGAGAACAAGATGCTCTACCCGGGCGGCAGAGTTGTGCTATTTATAGACGAAATTCACCGTTTCAACAAGGCGCAGCAGGACGCGCTTCTGCCGTCGGTCGAGAACGGCACAGTCATTCTGATAGGCGCCACGACCGAGAACCCGTTTTTCGAGGTCAACAAGGCGATTATTTCGCGCTCGACCGTATTTCAGCTTTATCCGCTCAGCGTTCAAAATATTAAAGACATCGTGATGCAGGCGATTAAAGATCCTGAGCGCGGCTACGGAAAACTGGACGTTACCATAAACGACGACGCTCTTGAATTCCTGGCGGTGACTTCTTCCGGCGACGCGAGAATCGCGCTCAACGCTCTCGAACTTGCCGTGGCCGGTACCGAGCGCGACCTGATGGCGCCGGTTATAATAACACTTGAAGAGATTTCCGAATGCCTGCAGAGAAAGGTCGTTCAGTACGACAAGACCGGAGAAGGGCACTACGACAACATCAGCGCGATGATCAAATCCATGCGCGGGAGCGACCCTGACGCTGCGGTCTTCTACCTGGCGAGGGCGCTTTACGCCGGCGAGGACATCAACTTCCTGGCAAGAAGGATCACCATCTGCGCCAGCGAAGACGTGGGCACCGCGAACCCCAACGCGATTCTTGTTGCGCAGGCGGTTCAGGAAGCGGTCAGGATGATAGGAATGCCGGAGGCGAGAATATTGCTTGCGCAGGCGTGCGTCACCGTCGCCACAAGTCCCAAGTCCAACGCGTCCTATCTGGCCGTCGACAAGGCGCTTTCGGACGTTTCCAACAAGAACACAGGCGAGGTTCCGTTCTATTTAAGGAACGCTGCCGCTGACGGCATGGAGTCGCTGGGCTACCACGTGGGCTACAAATACGCTCACGACTACGAAGGCCACGTTGCGGACCTGGAGTACCTTCCCGAGGCTATGCGCGGAACTAAATACTACGAGCCGTGCGGCAACGGCTACGAAAAGAACATAATCGAGTATTTGAAATTCGTGAACGACATGAAGGAGAAGAACCGCGGGAAATGAAATTCTCGAATCATTCCCGTGATTGCGAAATGATATTTCCCGTTTTTCCGGCTTTAAGCGGGGAGAAAACGAGGGTATAATAAAAAAAGCCGGCGCTCCGGTTTTAAATGACACAGGGTCCGCTTGATTCAAACGGACAGAATAATATTTGAGGTGGTTAAAATGCAAAATGTGTATGACGTGCTTGTTGAGAGAGGATTCATCGAACAGGCAACGGACGAAGAAGAAATCAGAAAACTGTTAGAGAGCAAAAGCGTCACGTTCTACATCGGTTTCGACGCGACCGCAGACAGTCTCACCGCGGGTCACTTCCTGACTATCATGGCGATGAAGCACATGCAGAACGCGGGGCACAGGCCGATCGCGCTTCTCGGCGGCGGCACCACGATGGTTGGCGACCCCAGCGGCAAATCCGACATGCGCAAGATCATGACGAAGGAGACTATCGACCACAACGCGCAGTGCTTCTACAAACAGCTCTCCAAGTTCATCGACTTCGAGAACGGGAACGCCCTCGTGGTCAACAACGCCGACTGGCTTCTCAATCTGAACTATATCGAATTCCTGCGCGAAGTCGGAGCCCATTTCTCGGTCAACCGCATGCTCGCGGCGGAGTGCTACAAGCAGAGAATGGAGCGCGGTCTCACTTTCTTCGAGTTCAACTATATGATCATGCAGTCCTACGACTTCCTCAAGCTCAACGAAATGTACGGCTGCGAACTTGAAATGGGCGGCAACGACCAGTGGTCCAACATTATCGGCGGCGTCGAGCTCGTAAGAAGGAAACTCGGCAAGCCCGCTTACGGTCTCACGTTCAAGCTTCTGACGACAAGCGACGGCATTAAGATGGGCAAGACCATGAAGGGCGCCGTGTGGCTTGATCCGGCGAAAACCAGCCCCTACGAGTTCTACCAGTACTGGAGAAACATCGAGGACGTCAAGGTCGAGGAGTGCCTCGGGCTGCTGACGTTCCTGCCTATGGACGAGGTCAGAAGACTCGGAAGGCTTGAAGGCGCCGACATCAACATCGCGAAGGAGACGCTGGCGTTTGAGATCACGAAGATCGTTCACGGTGAAGAAGAGGCGATCAAAGCCAGAGAGACCGCGCGTTCGTTCTTCGGCGGCGCAGGCGACAACGAAGACATCCCGACCACGACACTCGAGAAGCTCGAAGGCGACTCTTTAAGCCTTGCCGACGCGCTCGTTATCGCGAAGCTTGCCCCCTCGAAATCCGAGGCCAGGAGACTCATCGAATCCGGTTCCGTCACCGTCAACAACGAGAAGGTTACCGACCGGACCGCTGTAATTTCTGCCGACGACCTCAAGGCCGGAGTTCTCCTTAAAAAAGGCAAAAAGTTCTACCACAAGCTGGTGCTTTGACCTTTAAATAGTTAGCGTATGAAGCAGCTCGTATTCTCGCGCAAGGACGGACTAAACGCATATCTCTGTGACGGCGTTTTCGTTGCCGAAGGCGGAAACCTTGTGTTTTCGGCTGAGAAAACCTTCGACTGCGGACAGTGTTTCAGGTGGGAGAAGCTTCCCGACGGCTCGTTTGTTGGGGTCGTAAAGGGAAGGCTGCTTTCCTTGCGTGAGAATTCTTCCGGATTTACTGTCTCAGACCTTTGCGGAGCTTTAGACACAGGTTTTGCTGAGTTTCTTGTTTCGTATTTTGATCTGATGACTGATTACGGCTCGGTCACACGCGAACTGTCAGGCCTTGACAGTGTTATAGAAAAAGCGGCCGAAGCAGGGCAAGGAATAAGGCTTTTGCGCCAGGAACTTTTCGAGACGGTGATATCTTTCATCATTTCCGCCAACAACAACATCCCGCGCATCAAAAAGTGCGTCGCGAGACTTTCGGAGATGTGCGGCGGGAAGATCGCTGCGTTTGGCGGAAAGGATTACTTCGCTTTTCCCGAACCCGGGGCGATAACCGGATTCACCGACGAAGAGATACAGGTAACGGCGGGCGTCGGCTACAGAGCGCCTTTTATACGGCAGACCGCGGAGCTGTTCGCTGACGGATTTTATTCGTTTTTAAAACTTCTCGACGCGAAATGCTACGGAACGCTCAAAAAGACGGTTCTTGCGCTTCCGGGTGTCGGCGAAAAGGTCGCGGGCTGCGTGACGCTGTTCACGGGAATCGACCGTAGCGCGTTCCCGGTGGACGTTTGGGTCGAGAGAATGTGCGAAGAACTGTACGGCCTGAAAGGGTTCACGCGTCCCGCGCTTCAAAAGCGCATGGAGGAGTATTTCGGCGAGAACGGCGGCCTCGCGCAGCAATATCTTTTTAATTACATACGGTCTATAAGCTGACAATTTGCTCGATATTTAATGAAGGGAGGAAAAGGCATGGCAGACAAACAGGGACGTCTTACGCAGGAAGAAGTGCTTTCGCGCGTGAATATCGTGAGTCTGATTTCCGAGTTCGTACCGCTCAAAAAGCAGGGCGCGAACTATGTCGGTCTGTGTCCTTTTCACGCCGACAGGAACCCTTCGCTATTCGTCAGCGAGTCCAAGGGCATTTTCAAGTGCTTCGCTTGCGGCGTCGGTGGGAACGCTATCCGGTTCATCGAGCTCTCCGAGAAACTTTCTTATGTTGACGCTCTCTACAATCTTGCCGACAGAGCCGGAATCAAATACACCCGCGGCATCGAGCGCGACGAACAGACCACCAGACTCAGGAACGACATCCGTTCCCTCAACAAAGAGACCGCCAAGTTCTACTTCGAGCAGCTGAAGACAAGCCGGAAGGCGCAGGAATACCTTAAAACCCGCGGGATTACCGCCGATACCGCAACGAAGTTCGGCCTCGGCTATTCTCCCGACTCCTGGGACGCGCTTTACAAGTATTTCAAATCCGGCGGCGTGCAAGACGATCTTCTGATAAAAGCGGGACTTGTCAGCAAAACCGACAAGGGAAATCTTATTGACAGGTTCAGGGACAGGCTCATGTTCCCGATTTTCGACGACATCGGAAACGTTATCGCTTTCGGCGGACGTACGATGGATAAGGACGCGAAAACCGCCAAGTACATCAATTCCCAGGAGACGCCTATCTATATTAAGGGGCAGCATCTTTACGGACTCAACATCGCCAAGAAATCCGTTTCTGACAAGGTTATAATCGTCGAGGGTTACATGGACTGCATCGCTCTTCACCAGAAGGGAATCGATTTCGCCGTCGCTGCCCTGGGAACGGCCCTTACCGAGAAGCAGGGGCGACTGCTTAAGCGCTACTTCGAGAAAAGAGAGATAATCGTAGCGTTCGACAATGACAGCGCGGGCGCTCAGGCTACGGTTCGCGGCATGGAGATACTGAAGAATATCGGCCTCTCGGTTAAGGTTTTCCGTCTAACGGGGGCGAAGGACGCAGACGAATTTTTAAAGACCCATACCAAAGACGATTTTCTTGAACAGCTGTCGCATTCTTACAGCCTTTTCGAGTATAAATGCATTCTTGCCGCTGAGGAAAACCCGGCTGACACAAATGAGCATAAAATCGATTTTATCAACAAGGTGAAGAGTCTGTTTGCGCAGCTTCCAGATACCGACAAGCTTGTTTATAAAAAATGGGTCACCGAAAAGTTCGGGAAACAGTACGGCTTCGGCGAGGACACTGTTGCCGGTTCGCAGAGTTTAAATCAGGGAAAAGCCGATCGCGAAGAACCTTCAAATGGAATTATCCAGCGGAGAATCTATATTTCCGATGATGAGAAGGACGATTCCGGTCTTTCCGAAGCGGATAAAAAGAAGGATTTTAACGAAAAACGGCTGCTTATCTGTTTCGCGGAAAATCCCGGTGTCTACAAAACTCTTAAAAACAAAGACATTCGCGGGCTGTTTACTTTTGAGGAGAACAGGCTTATTTTTGACATTGTTTCCGAGGGTTGCGAGAGCGGTGAGATAAAAGGATTTTCTTCGCTTCCTTCTTTCGGAGCGGCCGCTGACAACCGCCTGGCGGAAGCGCAGTTTAAGTACGATATCAAACCTTCTGACGCTAAGGCGTCGGTATCGGAGATGCTTCAGAAACTGTATAACGCCGCGAAGGACGCGGAACTGGACCGGATTCAGAAGGAGATTGACAACCCTTCGACGCCGAAGGAGCGGAAGATTGAACTGGTGAAGAAATTCGCTGCGCTCAAAAAGAAACAGAAGAAATAATTCAATCTAATTTGAAAATTGCCGGCGGCCTCGAATGACTGCCGGCTTTTTTATTTCCCGTATATTTTACGTTTGCGGAAAATGATGGTATTATACTGTCGAAGGCGTTTTATTTATGCCTGATGCATCTTGCGGCTTATACGGAGGTTATGCGCAATGGCAACTAAAAAAGCAAAAGAAATCAAGAACGAAGAAGCGACTGTTGAAGAGGCTGCGGTAACAGTTTCCGAGGAGAAAGCTGTGGAAATATCCGCTGAGGCAGCAGGTGAAGCTCCCGTGGATCAGGAAGTTGACGCGGAGTCTCTTCCCGAAGCAAAGAAACGCGGCAGAAAACCCGGCAAAAAGTCCAAGAAAGGCGACGGATCCGAGTTTGAAGGCTCCGGAAAGCGGTCGAAAAAGAAGTCATCGGAATATGACGACGATTATTCGGATTTTGACTTTCAACTGAATTACAGGGATCCCGCCCTTGCCGATCAGGAGATCCTCGAGGAGGAAGAGAATCCTGACGACATGGACGCTCCCGAAAGCGAGCCCGATGAATCCGACCTTATCGACTGCGAGAAGGACTACGACGGCGAGAACATTCTGAATCTCGAAGACGACATCGACTCTGTTGACGACGACGATCCCGACGCTGAAGATCCGGACCTTGCTTCGATTTTGCAGGCAGTAGATCAGGACGACGTTGCCGGCGACAAGTACAGTGAGGACGACGACTTCGAGAACCAGCTGATCAAAAAGCTGATTGACGCCGCCCGCGACACCGGAATCATTTACGCCGACGAGGTTACCGACCAGACCGGCGATTATAAATTCTCGGACGCGTTCTTCGACAAGCTTTACGAACAGGCGGAAAAGAACAATATCACTATAGGCGGCGACCTGAACGACGTGAAATCCGACGGCAAGCAGTACAGCGACACGATCGGTTCCGCGGAGGGCATCAATGTTGAAGACGACGTCAGGATGTACCTTCATGACATAGGAAAGGTTCCGCTGCTCAGCTTTGACGAGGAAGTCGAACTGGCAATCAAGATCGAGAACGGCGACCTCGAGGCACGAGACAAGCTGATCGAATCCAACCTGAGGCTCGTTGTCAGTATTGCCAAGAAATACGTGAGGCGCGGACTTCTTTTCGAGGATCTCGTTTCCGAGGGCAACCTGGGACTGATGAGAGCGGTCGAGAAGTTCGACTACAGAAAAGGCTACAAGTTCAGTACATACGCCACGTGGTGGATCAAGCAGGGCATCCAGAGAGCGATTGCCGACCAGGGCAGAACAATCAGAATTCCCGTGCACATGCACGAAAAGATCAACAAGATGGTCAAGGCGCAGCGCCAGCTTTCACAGGAACTCGGCTGCGAGCCCACACCTGAGCAGATTGCAAAAGAGATCAACGAGACGCCGGGACAGGTTCGCGACATGCTCAGAATCGCTTTGGAGCCTATTTCGCTTGAAACGCCTATCGGTGACGAGGACGAGAGCAACATCGGCGACTTCATTCAGGACGACGACTCCAACTCCCCGGCAGAATTTGCGAGAAGAGACTACGCGCACAAGGCCATCGACGCCGCGCTCAGCACGCTCAACGAACGCGAGTGCCAGGTGCTCGAGATGAGGTTCGGCCTCCGCGACAACAAGCCGAAGACACTCGAAGACGTGGGCAAGCATTTCAACGTCACCCGTGAGCGTATCAGGCAGATTGAGTTCAAGGCACTGAGGAAGCTGAGACATCCGAGCAGAAGCAAGCTTCTTAAGGACCTGTAAGGACGTTTACGGATCGAGTTTACTAATGATTAACGTTAAAAACGGAGGGTTTTGATGAAAACCGAAAGTTTAAACAAGAAAATATGCCTGTTCCTGGCAGTGCTTCTGACGCTCGGCTGTCTGATATTCCCGCCTGGTGAAGCAGCTGCTTTTAACAAGAACACCGCGGTGGCGATTTCGAACGACCTCAGCCTCGAAACCATGAAGGCGAAGGCCTACGCTTCTCTTTACTTCGACTCCGGCGAGATTTCATTCATGAGCGAGACCGCTCACGACAGATTTTCGGTCGGCAATCTCGTAAAGCTGATGACTCTTTATCTGACTTTTGAGGCGGTTGCGAACGGTAAAACCGGCCTTAAGAGCGGCGTAAAGGTTTCGAAGGCGGCGCAGCAGATTTCCGTCAACAGGGAGAGGGTCTTCCTTGACAGCGGGAAGGGCGAGGTCATTACCGTGGAAGAAGCGGTGATCGCAGTCATCGCGGGAAGCGCCAACGACGCCGCGTACGCGCTGGCAGAGCACATTTCCGAGGCGGACGAAGAGACTTTTGTGGCGATGATGAACGCCAAAGCCCTTGAGCTCGGCCTTTCCGACACCCACTACTGCGACTCGACAGGCATCAAAATAATCGACGACGGCCAGTACACTTCGGCGGCGGATCTCTGCATGCTCTCGTACAGACTCGTGAAGGATTTTCCCGACATTTTGAATTATTCACGCATCACTTCGGGGATGTTCGTGCACACCTCGACAGGTCAGCCTGACACGCAGATGCAGAACTCCAACGCGCTTGTGTATTCGGGAATGCTGGAAGGCGCCGACGGTCTTCTTGTGGGCTATTCCAACGCTGACAAATACGCCCAGGCAGCGTCCGCTTCGATTGGCGGCGAGAGAGTGATCGCAGTCGTTATAGGTGAAGAGACGCCTGAGAGAAGGGCGGGAGAGCTCAAGTATCTTCTTGAGTACACTTCGAGATGCTTCGAGACCAAGGAGCTCGACAAAGCGGGCACCTACGTCAGAATGATTTCGGTGAAGGACGGCAAGAGCATCAAAGCCAAGACCTGCACCGGGGCGGACTTCTCGTACATCGCGAACCTCACAGAAAAGTACACGGTGGAGAAGAAGATCGTTCTCGACGGAAAGGTGACGGCGCCGGTGTCAAAGGGCGACATCGTCGGCAAGGTGGTTTACCAGAAGGTTTACACCGATGAGGAAGGCGAAAAGCAGACAGAAGAGATCGGCAGCGTCGACCTTTTGATTGACGAGGATGTGGACCGCGCGAACTGGTTCGTGAGGTTCCTCAGGAAGATTCTCTCATTCCTGGGACTTATGGAGTATTGATTCTTTAGTGTTTGGATAAACGAAGGTCCGCCCGGCTCTTTAATTTTGTGAGCCGTGCGGGCCTCTTTTTTTGCCTAATTCAAGGCAATATCAGCCTACATAAACATAGGTTTCAGCACCGCCATCCAAACTCCTTCGAAGAAGTTGTACAGAAGGGTCGCCGGCAGATACAGATACGTTGACAGCGACGTAAGGCGCATCAGAATAATGAAGCCGAGGAAGATAAACATCGAGTACTTTTCGACTTTGTAGAGAAACTCATTCCAGCTGTAGGGCGTGAACGACGTAATCAGATTGTAGCCGTCGAGGCCGGGCAGCGGCAGCATGTAGAACACCGCAAGGAACAGCGGATATGCGCTGGCGTTGTAAAACAGCAGGTGAAAGATCGTGAATATCCCGAGGTCCGTTTCCTGATTCCTGACCGCAAGGAACGAGAAGAGCACAGAGAGAGAAGTCAGAACGAAGCTTAAAAGCACGAGCGCAACCGGACCGCTGACTGAGTATATCGCCTTGTCGCGGCGCGGGTGCTTGTAGAAGCGGGAATTTGTCGGCATTGGCTTGTGCCAGCCGAAACCGAGCAAGATCATCGCGAGAAGACCGAACCAGTCGATGTGCGCCATCGGGTTCAGCGTGAGACGTCCCTGCGCTTCGGGCGTCGGGTCGCCGAGCCACTTCGAGATCAGCGCCTGCGCGAAGCTCTTAAAAGTGAACGCGAGAATGATTCCCGGCACCGCGAGCAGTTTCAGAATTATTTCATATACAATGCTTTCAGAATCAAATCCAAACATCTGCAATACCTCCGTAGCAATTGTAGCACAAAAAGCTCCGGTTTCAAAACATTTTCGCGCTTTAAGGATTTTTGAGGTTTCGCAGTTGCGATTAATTTCACATTCCCGTACATTAAAGTTTGCATTTATTATAACGCGCCTGCGCGCAGTAAAAACTTGAAAACCCGGCGGCAGGGTGGTATAATGAAAATGTATGCGAAAACGGGTCAAAGCCTTAAACATTCCTTTTTGCATGCGAACAGTAACGCTAACGGAGAAACTTTTATGCCTATCAGAATTCCCGACAACCTGCCGGCGAGCAGCATACTTTCCAATGAGAACGTTTTCGTCCTCAAGGAGAATATGGCGCTTCACCAGGATATCCGTCCGCTTAAGATCGCGATTCTGAACCTTATGCCGACCAAGATCGTCACGGAGACCCAGCTTTTGAGGCTTCTCAGTAACAGCCCGCTACAGGTCGAAGTCACGTTCCTGCACCCCGAGAGTTACGTTTCGAAAAACGTTTCCGAGAGCCATCTTATAGAATTCTACAAGACCTTCAACGACGTCGCGGACGAGAAGTTTGACGGACTAATTATTACAGGCGCGCCTGTGGAACTTTTGGAATTTGAGAAAGTTGAGTACTGGGACGAACTTTGCAACATCATGGAGTGGTCTAAATCCAACGTGACTACGACTCTTCACATCTGCTGGGGAGCGCAGGCCGGGCTTTACTACCACTACGGAATCGAGAAAAAACTGCTTCCGTCGAAGCTCTCCGGCGTCTACCCGCACTATCCGTGCCACAAGCGCGCCAGACTTTTAAGAGGTTTTGACGACATTTTTTACATTCCTCATTCCCGCTACACGTATAACGATATTGCCGACATCGAAAAGGTCGAGGATCTCGACATAATGGCCATGTCTGACGTCGCGGGCGCATCCGTTTGCGCTTCAAAGGACAGGCGAAGGATCTTCGTTTCCGGACACCTTGAATATGACCGCGACACCCTTAAAAAAGAGTACGAGCGTGATATTTTAAAAGGACTGAATCCTGAAATTCCCGAGAATTATTTTCCGGATAACGACCCGACGAAAAAACCTTTCCACCAGTGGCGCTCCCATGCGTATCTGCTTTTTGCGAACTGGCTCAACTACTACGTATACCAGGCGACGCCTTACAATCTCGACGAGCTCCACAGGGGCTTTACTCCCGACATGAAGGGAATGAGCGAAACCAGCGAGTTGATTTGAACTCTAAGGGAAACAAACAATTACTGAAATGGAAAACGCGGATTACAAAATTGTCTCGAATAAAACGATCCAGCGCAGGAAGTACTTCATCACGTTCGCTTCCTTTTTCGCCGCGCTCGCCGTTGTGATTGCGATTTTTTCGCTTACTGTTGGCAGAAAGACCGACGACTGGATTGACGGAAAGGCGGGCTACGCCAGGTCGTCCGTGTTCCCGTTCGTTTTTACGGAGAACGACAGCCTATACCTTCTTGACAGCAGTCT
>JAEEGL012128520.1_pt1 | contig 19562 bp, 15 predicted proteins | sample 9134231 | NCBI WGS metagenome assembly JAEEGL01 (sample SAMN16246548, study PRJNA631951) | gut metagenome | biome: gut microbiome; feature: rumen; material: fiber-attached | host: Bos | place: Iran: Karaj | collected 2018-10 | reverse complement strand
CCGAGGCCTCTTGACCCCCAGTCAAGCACGCTACCAAACTGCGCCACACCCCGATGCTGGAGCGGAAGACGAGATTCGAACTCGCGACCCTCGCCTTGGCAAGGCGATGCTCTACCCCTGAGCCACTTCCGCGCGCCACAATAGTTTAACAAAAGATTTGCCCTTTTGCAAGTCTATTTTTTGTGGTATTATACTGCTTAGGCAAAAGAGCCTTACACTGTGTGCCCGTAGCCCAGCTGTATAGAGCGTCGGACTCCGACTCCGAAGGCCGCGGGTTAGAATCCCGCCGGGCACACCAGCTTATAAAGGAGAGAAATACCATGTATTGTAAGAATTGCGGAAAAGAGATAGGGGACGCCAGGTACTGCCCGTACTGCGGCTCTGTCCAGGAGGACGATCTCCGTAAACTTGAGGAGCGCTACGGCGGCGCCAAGGATTCCTCGTACGGCGCGGAGAGCTATTACAGCGGCGGGACCGGCTACGGAGCGGGGGAGCGCATGCGCGAGATCTTCCGCGACACCAAGTTCCTGGTAATAGCCATACTCATGACGGTGAATGCCGTCGCGGCGGTGTTCGGCGGAAGCATCACCATCAACAACAGGACTTTCTCGGTCAACCTTATCGCGGTATTCCCGATACTGTTCTGCATAGGCCTGTGGCTCTGCTGGGCAGAAGGCAGAAAGCGTATGGGAGATTTCAGCACCACCGGTCTTGCCATGATAAGCGGCACCGCCAAGGCTCAGTGGATAGTGGTCTGGGTTGGAGCCATAATGCTGCTGGTGTTCGGCATACTGTTCATAGTTGCCGCGCCGAGCGTCATAAGCAACTTCCCAAACGACATCTGGAAGCTCATCCCCGGGGACTTCTACAATGACATCCCCGGAATGGAGGACTTCAACATCTTCGGCATCCCCGGAGCGGTAGGCGTCGCCAAATACTACTACGAGAGCGCGGCCAACGCTGTGGCTATAGGCATCGGCGTAGTGATGGTGCTGGTAGGCGTAGTGCTTGTGATCCTGAACATCTTCTTCTACAAGAAGCTCCACAGGCTCACCAAGTCCATCTGCGAGGGCGTTAAGACTGACAGGCTGGAGGTAGCCTGCGCCGTTCCGGTAAAGAACTGGCTCATAGTGGCCGCGGTGTTCAGCTTCCTGGGAGCTCTCGGAGTTGTGGGAAGCTTCACGAACTTCCTGGCGTTTGCCGGAAGCCTGTGCGGCGGACTTGCGGCGGTGTTCGCGTCCATAATGATAAAGAACTATCTGGTGGAGGACAGCTTCCGCTGAAAAGAGGAAATAAAAGAGCGGCCCCGCGGCCGCTCTTTTTTATTTCCCGGGCTGATCTACAGTCCGTAAACGTCTTTGCACTTGTTCTCAAGGTAGTCCGTGTAGTACGTTGGATCGAACGGAGCCTCAAGCACTGCCTGCAGGAGCTCGCCCGGCTCGTACAGACTTCCGTGCTGCCATATGTGCTCCCTGTTCCATGCGTTTACAGGCCCGAAATCGCCTGTTTCAACGCATTTATCCACGTCGACGGACTCTTTCATCTTCGCGAGGAATTGCGCGCCGTAGGCGCTTCCAAGGGCGTAGGAGGGGAAGTATCCTATCATGCCTCCGGACCAGTGGGTGTCCTGCAGGACTCCGCGTTTGTCGTCCGGAACGTCCACTCCCAGGTACTCCTTGTAGAGCCTGTTCCATTCGGCCGGAAGGTCCTTTACCTCCAGCTCTCCTGCCATGACGCGCTTTTCAAGCTCGTAGCGTATCATTATGTGGAGGCTGTAGGTGACCTCGTCCGCCTCCGTCCTTATGAGGGACGGCTCCACTCTGTTGACGGCCCTGAAGAGCTCCTCGGCATTCCTGCCCTTCATCTGCTCCGGGAAGACCTCGCAGAGGACGGGGAAGACGTACCTGCAGAAGGCTCTGCTCCTTCCGATTATGTTCTCGTAGAAGCGGCTCTGGCTCTCGTGTATGCTCATGGAGACGCCGCCGTCCAGGACGGTGTAGGCGTACTCGTCTTTTGAGCCTGTGTCATAGAGGGCATGGCCTCCCTCGTGGATGACGCTGTACATGGACGCAGCAAAGTCGTCCTTAAGGTACTTGGTGGTGATCCTCTCGTCCAGGTGGGATCCCAGGGACGTTGTGAACGGGTGCTCCGTGGTGGAAAGCCCTACGTGGTCCAGATCCAGGCCTATTATCCTCATGAGCCTGTAGGCGAGATCCTCCTGAGCGCTGTCCTCAAAGGCTCCGTGCCTGATGCCGTCATCCGGCTGCGGAAGGGCGGAGACTTTCTTTATGAGGGGCACAAGGCGTTCGCGCAGCTTGTCGAAGAAGGCGTCGCAGTCCTTTTTGGTCAGGCCTTTCTCGTATTCGCCCAGCCAGTAGTCGTAGGGGTCTTTTTCCGGTGCAAGGTAGCCTGCAAAGCGCTTCTTGGCTTCGAATATCTTCTCAAGATAAGGGCGGAAGAGCTCGAAGTCCGAGGTCTCCTTGGCGGTGTGCCAGGTGTCCTCCGCGCGCACTACAAGCTCCTCGTAGGCTATGTATTCGTCCTTGGGGATCTTCTGCATGTCGCGGATGTCCTTAAGCAGAAGGTATACCATGCGCTGCTCCTCTTTGGGGAGCTTGTCCTTGAAGGCGTCCAGGAACTCCAGCAGGTCCACGGTCTCCTTTGAGGTGCCCAGGTCGTAGACTTCCGCGGAGAGTATCGAGAGCGTTACGCTCCTGTTCTCTGCCGTTCCCTTGGGGGCGGTGGTGGCTCCGTCGAAGTATATCGTGCCCATGGCGTGGTCGTATGCAGCCATCTTGCGCTGCAGCTCTTTGAGGCGGTCTCTTGCCGCTTTGATCGTCATTATCATAGGTGGTTCTCCTTTGCGTTATTTGCATACAGTATACCATAAAAGCGGGCGCGGAATAAATTGCGCCTTTTATTTGACTGAAAAATTGATATAATATAACCGAGAGAAAAGCAATGCTCAGAAAGAGGTGATATTATGGGCAACAAGATAATAACAGTCAGCAGACAGTTCGGAAGCGGCGGAAGGACCATAGGACGCATGGTGGCTGAAAAGCTCGGCATCCCGTGCTACGACCAGGAGCTTATCGAAAAGATCGCAAAGGAGAGCGGCCTTGCCGAGGAATACGTTGAGGAGAGGGGAGAGCATATGCCTTCCTCCAGCTGGATAGCCAACGCTCTTGCCGTAAGGAGCGTAAGCGGTATGATCAACGAGGATCAGCTGTGGAGCAGCCAGTGCAAGGTCATCTTCGACATAGCGGACCAGGGCCCCTGCGTTATCATAGGCCGCTGCGCGGACCACATACTCAAGGGCAAGCACGACCTTGTCACCGTGTTTATCCACGCTCCGATGGAAAAGAGGGCGGAGCGCATAATAAACGTCTACGGAGAGAAGAACGTCTCCATAGAAAAGCGCATCAATGACAAGGACAAGAGGCGCAAGGCGTACTACCAGCTGTACACGGACTCCGAGTGGGGTGCAGCAACCAACTACGACATTACCCTCAACAGCGCGTCCATAGGTTTCGAGAAGTGCGTGGATATAATAGCAGATCTTTACAATAACAAGAAGACTACAGAATGAAGTATTACGTATCATCGATAACGGACGTTGTTTCTGAAGAGGCAGACGGGGATTGGGAGAAACTTACATATGTGGATCGTACGGCGGAGCTGGTCTCCGCCAACGGTCTTGGCATAGAGCTTGCCGAGTTCTGCATCTCGGACAACATGGACAACAGCTACGAGGACGTTCTTCCTCATGTGCTTAAGAACTGCGAGGCTTCCCCGGACAGGACTCTCCACGCTCCCTACAACGAACTCTACCCCATGGCCATAGAGCCGCTGGTAGTTGAAGTGGCGTATAAGCGCTACGTCCAGACACTGGACTACTGCAAGCGCTTCGGCGCTAAGAAGATGGTAGTCCACGCCAATTACACCGAGGCTCTGTATTTCCCAAACTGGTTCATAAAGAGGCATATAGACTTCTGGAAGCGTTTCCTTGCGGAGAACGATCTCGGAGACGTTGTCATCTGCGTGGAGAACGTGCAGGAGGAGGATCCCAATCTGATCCTTGGGATACTTAAGGGCGTGGAGGATCCGCGCCTCAGGATGTGCCTGGACGTAGGCCACGCCAACCTCTCCGACATAGAGCCCATAGAGTGGCTCAGAATGTGCGCGCCGTACGTCTCCCATTACCACATCCACAACAACTTCGGAGCGCCCAAGGAGGGCAGGAGGAGCTGGGGCGACAGGCATCTGGCTCTTGGGAACGGCAACATAGATATGAAAGCCCTTCTGCAGCTTGCCGAAGAGCTTACACCGGACGCTACTGCGGCCATAGAGAGCTACGCTCCGGAGGACTGCGTGGACTGGCTTAAGGAGAACGGCTTTATTTAACGAGAAGGTCTATTACCACTATCTCCGAAAAGCATCCGGTCTTGAACTTGAAGGTCCAGCATCCCACCCCGGAGGAGACTATGAAATCCGTATCCATGCGCTTTTCATGTCCGTAGCGCAGAGCGTTCTCGCCTATCCATTCTCCCACGTGGTTTATGGGTATGAACTGCCCTCCGTGCGTGTGTCCGCACAGTACGAGATCAGCGCCGGCTTTTGCCTCTGCGTCGAAATCGTGAGGCTGGTGGTCTAAAAGAATGATATATCTGCTGCGGTCGAGCCCCGAGAGGAGCTCCTCCGCAGTTTTTCTTTCGTTCATGGCGCGGCTTTGAGACCGGTCCTTTCTTCCGGCTATGTAGAAGCCTTTGTCGGTAAGGACCGCGGAATCCTCCAGTATCACAACTCCGTTCTCCTTAAGCTTTTCCCGAAGCTGCGCATTGGTCCAGCCCTTTGCTGCCTCGCTGTAGTAGCCTCTGTCGTGGTTTCCGAACACATAGTACACACCGCAGGAAGTCTTGAGCTCTCCCAGGGCTTCGCACGCTCCGAGCATGTCCTCCGGGCTCGTGTCGTCGTCCACGAAGTCCCCCGTAATGACTACCGCGTCCGGGGACAGGCCGTTTATATCGTCTATGATCTTTCTGAAGCCGTCCGCGTGGAAGGTGGCTCCCACATGGCTGTCAGTTATCTGTACTATGCGGACGCCGCTGCTTATCTTATCCGTAACGAAGGCGTAATCGGTGGTCCTTATGTGGTGGGCGTTGTACCATCCCATTGCCAGCCAGACCGCGCACAGCACTATCGCCGCGGCTCCGGCGAAGTTCCCTGCAGGCTTCTTTTTCCTTATCCTTGATACTATAAAAGAGACAAGGTCGCAGATAAGCCAGAACACCACAAGGTGTATCATGCAGACGGCGGCGTTCATCATGTTCCAGACGAGCCACAGGAAGGCAGTAAGGACGGCAAAGAAAGCCAGGCAGATGATGCGGGCGAGGTATCTTCTGCCGCCGGCGAGCCTTTTGACAAAGCCGAAATTTGCAGCCCTGAAGGATACGTAAAGCAGACCTGCGGAGAAAACTATTATTACCGATCCGATTATCAAGCGCCACATGGAAAAAATCTGGTCATTCCTTTCCCGGAGTAATATAATGATTATACAAAAAAGATATCATCAGCGAAAGGGAAAAGATGACTGTAATTCTCACTTGCAGCTCGCTTAAGGACCACGTGGACGCCGCACAGAAGGCCATGGGAACGGATCTTCCGGTGGTGGTCCTGGACAGGAGCGATCACGTGGAGCCTGCCCGCATGCAGGCTTCGGTCCTGCGCGCCATAGACGGGCTGGTAAAGGAATGGCCCGAAGACCTTACGGTACTTGTATCCATGGGCTTTTGCGGAGGCGTGTGGCACGAAGTGTCCTTCCCGTGCAGGGTGGTGATACCGCGTGCGGACGACTGCATTTCCATAATGCTGGCCACGGACGAGGAATACATACCGAACCGCAAGGAGTCCGGGCACCTGTACCTCTACGAAAAGGATCCGGCGGACTTTTCCGCGCTTAAGCTGCTGCACGACGGCGGCACGGCGGAGGAGTCCTACAGGAACATGAGCAGGGAGGACCTCTTCCGTTACTGGTTCGGCAACTACTACGCCATGGACATCATAGACACGGGGCTGAACCCCTGCTACGAGGAGAGCTACGTGGAGGCCGCTCAGAAGGAGGCGGACGAGATAAACGCCCAGCTGGGCTACGCTCAGGGAGGCAACGTGCTTCTGGAAAAGCTGGTGTCCGGGCGCTGGGACCGGCAGTTCATAGTGGCGGAGCCGGGGCAGGTGATAAAACACTCGATGTTCTTCGAATAAAGGAAAAGACCGTCAGACGACGGTCTTTATTTTTTGGTGGAGCGTAGGGGGAGTGTCTCTGCTTCGCAGATCCACCGTCCTGCGCCCGCTTCGGCGTGCTCGGACCATCAAGGTCCACCGGACCTTGATGCCCTCTCAGGGTCCGATCCCCCTAAACTCTCTGATCTGACGCATAAAAGAAAAGAGACCGGATGGTCTCTTTTCTTTTATGGTGGAGCGTAGGGGGATCGAACCCCTGGCCTCAAGATTGCGAACCTTGCGCTCTCCCAGCTGAGCTAACGCCCCACGGACGCAGTATATTGTAAACCAAAGTTCGGAAAACTGCAATCCTTTATTTTATGTGTTCGTAAACTTTATAACCGTCCTCTTCCACAAGCAGTTTGTAGCTGCTCTTGTTCTTTATCTGGTAGTCGAGAGAGTATTCGCTCTGCACCAGCCAGTAGTCGAAATCGTACTTCTCCTGCAGCTCCTCGGCTGTGATCCTTCTGTGCATGGAGTCCCAGACTTCTGCCAGTATGTCCTCCTTGCCGTTGACGGACTTGAGGAAGACCTCGGCTCTGGGATCCGCGTAGCACCTGAAGCCCATCCATTCCGCGTAGGACCCGCAGTTGAAGTCCGTGTACATGGTGACGTTGGTGTCCGGGTGCATCTCCTTGAAGGCGTCAAGGGCCTTCCACGCGTAGGTGCTGCGCATTATGTCGTAGGGATAGACGGCAGTGGATATTATTGACGCAATGACCGCCACACCCGCTATCTTCTTAAGCACCGGCATTATGTTGTAGCCTGTGCCTATGCTCTTCAGCTGATAGGCCGCTACGGCGCCGCCCATCAGGATGTAGAAAGCGTTGTTCCTTACGGCGTAGAGCGCCATGGCGAAAGTCCCTATACTCATGAAGAAGTGGCGGAGAGGGTAGGTCTCATTTCTTCCTATGCGCGCCGCAATGGCTACGAGCCGGAAGGCCAGCACCGCTCCGCAGCAGCTAATTATGTCGTTGAAGCTGGAGCGCTTCACCTCGTTGATGTTGGAGAGAAGGCCTCCGTCGTTCAATGAATTTATGAGGTATACGAAGGACCTCACCCCGTAGGGGTTTATGAGGCTCGTAAGAGCGCACGCCGCGAACGCCGCCAGCAGCGGCCACTTCTTATACTTGCTTCCGCTAAAGCCAAGCACCCTGAACCACCCGAAATCGCAGATGTAGGGGAGCATGATGATGAAGAATATCGGCAGCATCGTCGAGTGGAACTGCATGTACAGGAAGGACAGCAGGGGCAGGGGATAGAGTTTTTTGATATTCCCCGTCTGCGCGTATTTTTCAAGGCAGTACAGCTCCGCCAGCATGAACACGTAGCTGAATATCTGCGGCCTCGTCCTAATGTAGTTGATGCCGAAGAAGCACATGTTGACGCTGGTTATGAGCAGGCTGATGTTCTGGCTGTTACCGGAGAAAAGCAGGCAGACCTTGTAGAAGAGCCATATTATGACGCAGAAGACCAGGAGTATGAACACGTACATGCCCCAGGTCCCGAACCAGTCGTATATCTTGTAGAAGGTGATGCAGGTGAGCCATTTCTCGAAGCTGAAGGCGAGGCCCTCGTGCACGGTAAAAGGCTCTATGTTGGTGAAGCCGTGCTCCAGGATGTAGCGGCCGTGGTTGATGGTAAACCACAGGTCGTTGTCCATGGTGACGCCTACCCAGCACAGAGGCAGGGCCAGGATCAGGTATTTTGAGATCTTAGCGAAGGGCGTCCCGTCGCTGATAAGAAGATCTTTAAGCTTCCGTTCCTTCATCGGGCGCCTTCTTTTTCTCCAGGAGGAGCTTTCTTGAGAAGAAATTGAATATCGCGGCAAGGGCTATGCCGGCCACCTTTACTATCAGAGGGTCGTAGCCCAGCACCTTGTTGCCCAGGTACATGACTATCTGGTTTATCGCAAAGCCTACGGCGGCAAGGCACACGAATATTATGAATACGCGCTTCTTGCCCTTGCTCTCGTCGAAATCGAATACGAACTTGGCGTTTGCCCAGTAGTTATATGTTACGGATATCGCGAAAGCGAATATGTTCGACACCATGGAATCCATGTGCAGGAACCTTACGCAAATGGCAAGCACGCCCCAGTCTATAATGGACGTGGTGCCTCCGGCTATGCCGAACATTATTACCTGCCTAATGAATTCCCATGAGAATACGGTCTTTATGAGTTTCTTGATCTTTTTCATCAATAATTCGATCTCAATTTTGCTATCATCTTAAGGACTTTTATGCCGTCCTTTACAGTGCTGAGCTTGGAGACGCTGCCTTCCGGCCTGTCCCTGTAGGGGATCACGACTTCCTTCACCTTAAGGCCGTTCTTGAGGCTGAATATGGCCATCTCAGTCTCTATCTGGAAGCCCTCGGATATGGCGGGGAACTCCTTTGCGAACTTTCTGCTGAAGGCTCTCATTCCGCTCATTATGTCTGTGAGATCTCCGTGGTACATGCGGTTGACGAGGCTTCTTACGAGCTTGTTTCCTATGCCGTGGAGGGCTCTCTTGTTCTCGGTAAAGTAGCTGGAGGACAGCCTGTCGCCTATCACCATGTCCGCCTGTCCGGAGAGTATGAGCTCCTCCATCTGCGGGGCGCACTCGGCAGGGTAGGTGTCGTCTCCGTCGGTCATTATGTAGCAGTCCGCGTCTATGTCGCGGAACATGCTGCGCACCACGTTGCCCTTGCCCTGTTTCTTTTCATAGCAAACAACAGCTCCGGCCTTTCTCGCCAATTCGTCAGTGCCGTCGGTGCTGTTGTTGTCGTACACATATATCTGCGCCTGCGGGAGTGCCTCGCGGAAGTCCCTTATGACCTTCTCCACGGTGGGCGCCTCGTTGTAGCACGGTATAAGTACAGCTGTCTTTCCTGAAGTCATACTATGTTTCTCTTCCGATTCGGGAGGTATTATACACTAATATACGTATCCGGGCAAGTGGATGTCACTCTACCGATTTCAGGGATTCCACCATCTGCACCTTCTTGAGCGGCCTTCTGGTAAGCAGCAGCACTATCAGGGTGAACACGATGGTGACCGCGAACGCAAGGGCAAAGCTGGGGAGTTTTATCCTGTCCCCGAACATTATCATCTCCATGTTTATGACGTTCATGATGAAGTGATGCTCCAGCACTCCCAGGGGGAGGCCTATTATTGCCCCGAAGAGCGACAGCAGGAATATCTCCTTGAATATGTAGGTGTTGACCTCCGTGTTGTGGAAGCCAAGGACCTTAAGTGTGGCTATCTCCCTTATCCTTTCGCTGATGTTCACCTGGGTGAGGTTGAGGAGCACCACGAAGGCCAGAGAGCCCGCGGTGACTATTATCACCAGGATTATGAAGTCCAGAGCCTCTATCATAATGTTGAACTGCCTGGTAAGGCCGGTAAAGTCCATGATGCTGCCGTAGCCTTCCGTCCTGCTTATCTCTGAGGAGATCTCATCGGCTGTCTTTTCGGCGTTGCGTATGGCTATGGAGTTGTAGTGCACCGGCTCGTCGAAGACCGTGTCGTAATAGTCCTCGGACATGTACATGTAGTGCTGGAAGTAGAGCTCGTAGATGACGTTCACCTTTACTTCCTTCTTGATCCCGGAGGCGGATTCTATTATGAGGGTGTCGCCTTCCTTAATGCCGTTGTTCCTGGCGAACTTCTCGTTTACTATGACGCCGCTGCTCTTGATGCGCACCGGGGTGCTCTTGTCGGTCTCGCGGAAATGCAGCATGTCGTTTCCTTCGCGCGCGTCAAGCACCACGACGTTTATCGTGGGCTCCTTGCCGTTGACGTATACTTTGGAGGCGTAGGTCATGTAGGGCGCCACGTTCTCGTTGCTGTCATCCTTTTCGAGCGTCTTTATGATCTCGTCTATGTTGGCGTCGCTGTCCATGTTCACGGTGTAGTCGTAGTTGTACAGCTCCCCGAACTGTATGGCTACTATGTCCGCTATGGAGTCCTTTATGCCCCAGCCGAGGACAAGGAGGCCGGTGCAGCCCGCAACGCCTATTATGGTCATTAGGGCTCTTGCCCTGTAGCGTATGAGGTTCCTTGCGGTTATCCTGAAGGTGAAGGTGAGCCTGTTCCAGATGAAGGGGACCTTCTCCAGGAAGACCTTTTTGGCGTTCCTCGGGGGCTTGGGCCTCATCAGCTGGCTCGGCATCTCCTTTAGGGTCTTGTTCACTACGTAGGCCGTCACCGCGGCTATCAGAACGGCGAAGGACAGGACGCTGATCACCGCGTAGTGCAGCGGCATGTGCATCACAAGGGTAGGAAGGTCGTACATGAGCCTCCAGGTCTCGTAGATGACCACCGGGAAGATTGCCATGCCCACGAACAGTCCTATGAGGCTTCCGATGAAGGACGCCAGAAGGGCGTAGCCCACGTATTTCCATACTATCTGGCCCTTGGAAAAGCCCAGAGCCCGGAATATGCCTATCTGACCGCGCTGCTCGTCGACAAGGCGCGTCATTGTGGTGAGGCATACCAGAGCGGCAACGAGGAAGAACAGGAAGGGGAGGGATACCCCTATGGCTCCCATCTGCTTGGTGTTGTTCTCGTACATGTAGGTGGAGTAATGGCTCTCGCGGTCCAGGACCATCCATTCGGCGTCCGGGAGCTCCTCCAGCTCCTGATAGGCCTTCCTGATGTCCAGCTCGGCCTTTTCGATCTCGGTGTTGAACTCTATGAGGCCCTTGTTGTATTCCTCAAGACCTTTCTCGTACTCCTCGCGGCCCTTGCGCACGCGGTAGCGCATGGAGGATATCTCGCTCCTTGCCTGCTGTTCGGCTTCCTTTGCGACGCGTATCTCCTCCGTGAGGGCCTCGTAGTAGAGCCTGTCCCTTGAGAGCTGATTGATTTCCTCGTAGGCGGCCTCTATGCCTCCCTCGTAACGTGCGTCGAGTTCCGCGCGGGAGCGCTCCAACTGGTCCCTTATGAGCGCGGAATCGGCCTCTTCTATGAGCCTTCCCATGGCGGTGTAGGTGCCGTAGTCTGCCAGCATGGCGGAGTAATAGTCCTCAAAGCTGCGCCCGGAATCCTTCTCTATCTGCGCTATGCGTTCCGTTGACGCCGTGTAGTTGTCCCCGTACTGCTTTTCGAGGGCTCTCTGGCGGGCGAGCAGAGCGTTGAGGGCGCCTTCCAGGGTGCTTATCTGGGCCTCTCCGCTTATTATCTGTATGTTGGCATCGTCCAGCTGTTTCTTTGCGTCGTCCAGCTTCTGCTGTCCTTCCGCGCGCTTCTCCTCGAGCTCGGCCTCGCCCTCGGCTATCTTGTCCTTATATTCCTGCAGCAGGGTGTCCTTGAGGTAGTCCTGCTGCTTTTTGGCGAAGCCGTCTATGTCGTCCTTGGCCTCCGCTATGAAGGCCTTGTACTCCCTGCCGAAGGCCTCCAGATCCTTTGCGCCCTTTACGGTAGCGTATACCGTGGTGTAGTATTCGGAGATGAAGTTCTCAGCGGGCACGTAGATGACCATGGAAAGATCCTGGTTCTTGAGCGTGCCTGTGCCAAGGGTCTTGGCCATGTAGGAGGGCGTCTTTACTATCCCGACTACGGTGTATTCCGTCTCGGACAAAAGCTCGTCTATGTCCTCGTCCTCAAGGAAGAGGCTCAGGTGTTCCCCTATGCGGTATTCTCCCTTGGTCATGCCGCTGTCAAGGACCAGCGCCTCCCCGGGAGCCTCGGGCATCCTTCCGTCAAGGAGCTCAAAGCGGTCCAGGTCCCTCTCGGCTTCCTCCACCCTGGTGACGCTGACGTTCCCGGCGGACGAGAGGCTGTAGACGTCGCGGAAACGGCTGGCGAAGACCTCGTCCACGCAGTCCAGCTCCTTAAGCGCCTCTATGTCCTCATCGCAAAAACCGTAGGAGGAATAGAACTGTATGTCCTGCAGAGCCTGAGCGTCCGCGTATCTGTCCACGTTGTCCTCCATTATGGTGCGCGTGGAAAGAAGCCCCATCATGAAGGCGGAGCCTATCAGGACTATCATCAGCAGGGATATGAACCTGTTGAGAGTCTTCCTTATTAACCTGACCGTGTCCTTGTGGAACATTAATACTCTATGTCCTCGATGTCCTTCGGAGACTCGTTTATCTTAACTGACTGCACTTTGCCGCTCTTTACGCGTATTATCTTCTGTCCCATGTCCGCAAGAGCGCTGTTATGGGTTATCATGACGACCGTCATGCCGTTCTTGTAGCACATGTCCTGGAGCACCTTAAGGACCTGCTTTCCGGTGACGTAGTCCAGCGCGCCCGTGGGCTCGTCGCAGAGCAGGAGCTTTGGGTTCTTGGCCACGGCCCTTGCTATGGCGACGCGCTGCTGCTCTCCGCCGGAGAGCTGGGAAGGGAAGTTGTCCATGCGGTCTTCAAGGCCCACCATCCTCAGGACCTCCGCGGAATCCAGCGGATCCTTGCATATCTGCCTGGCAAGGTCCACGTTCTCCTTGGCCGTAAGGTTCTGCACCAGGTTGTAGAACTGGAACACGAAACCTATGTCGTAGCGGCGGTAGTCGCAGAGCTGCCTGTCTGAGGCGCCGGAGATGTCGTTTCCGTCCACTACTACGGAACCGGAGCTCACCACGTCCATGCCTCCCAGGATGTTCAGTATGGTGGTCTTTCCCGCGCCGCTGTTTCCAAGGACTACGACGAACTCCCCCTTGTCTATCTCAAAGGAGATCTCGTCCAGGGCGCGTATCTCCACCTCGCCCATCTTGTATATCTTGCTTACGTTCCTGAATTCTATGAAACTCATGACTGCCTCTTAAAAGATTATCTGCTGCGCCTCGGGGGAGAGCATCGCAAGATAGGAGTTGAGGTATACCTTTACCGTGGATCTGAGTTCTTCCTCGCTCTCCCACGGGGTCCTCAGTATCTCCTTTATCCCGCTGAATATGGACTGCGCGTAGCAGTCGGAGATGACCTTAAGGCGCCTGTCGTCCCTTTCCATGCCGAAGCGTCCGGATATGATGGCCGCTATCATCCCTGCGAACCAGTTCGTAAGGTCCTTGTTCAGCCTGGATCCCATCATGAGGATGTTGAGCTCTATCCTGTGGCTATTGTATATGTCCACCAGTCTGTCGCTCAGGGCTGTCAGCATTCCCTTAAGGTCCGCAACGGACGCCTTAAAGTCCGTGTTCTCGGATCCCAGGCTCACCGCGCCGCCGGTAAGATCCATTACTATGTTGTTGATGGCGGCGTAAGTGGGGGAGACTATGAAGGAGTTGAGATCTTCCTTGTTCTTGAAATACCTGTACAGGTTGCCTACGGTCATCCTGCTCTTCTGGGCTATGCGCCTCATGGAGGAGCCTTCGAAGCCGTGTTCCAGGAATTCCTCCTTTGCGGAGCTTATTATGCTGTCCCTGATATCGTCTTTTAATACCTGTGCCATAAATGAACCTCCGTTTACTTTTGCTATGTTATCACAGGGCGTCTAAAAAGTAAACGGGTGTTTACGATTATTTGAAAAAATGTGTTATGGGCAAAAAAATTCACCGGAATTACATATCCGCGGTTTATAATCATCCGGATCCTTGTTATAATATACATTTATAAGACGGAGGTCGATTAGAATATGAGACTTAAAAATATAAAAATGACTGCCGCAGCGGCGGTGCTCCTGGCTCTGGTGCTGATGCTTACGGCATGCGGAGATCCGGGAAACAACGCCGGAGGCAATAACTCCGACGTTCCGAAGAACGAGACGATAGAACCGGACGACAAGTCCAACACCGTTCCGACTCCGGGCGGCAATACCGACAACACCACGGACCCCGACGCGGACCTTACTCCGGTGGAGCGCGCCTACAAGCATCTCAGCGAGATGTGCGCCGCCCTCAGGGAGAAGGGCGAGGGCCGCATAGTCCTCTCTAAGAACGTCGTATCCACGGCGAGCTTCATAGGGGGCGGCCCGTCTTACGAGGAGCGCTCCTTTGGTTCCTATGACACCAGTTTCTATACCGACAGCAGCGGAAGGATATGCTTCGTCCGCCTGTCAGACCGCGAAGGCATGGGAGTGTATGCCGGAGAGCTGCAGCAGAACGGCGTTCACTACGATTATTATCTGCGCACCCACGATGACGGCACAAGAGAGTGGGTGGAGAGCATAGCTACCGCGAACGCGTCGGAGCTTCCGGCTCTTGAGAAACTGATGCTGTATCCCCCCGAGGGCTTTGAGATCGACAACATCATACGCGAGGGCAACAGCTACAAGCTCGTCCTTGCCAAGGGCTTCTACAGGGTGCTTGCGGAAGACAGCAGCGTTGATCCGGCTCTGTATACTCTTATGGATATAGACGCCGTCTACAGCTTCGGCGATGACGGCGCGCTCACCGGCTGCACCTGGACCTACACCGAGGCCTGGGGCGACGGCACGGCGTCGTACAGGAACAAGGTCAAGGCGGAGCTTAAGCTCGACACGGAGAGCGAGCTCCTCCCCCCGACGTGGTTCAGGGACGACACCAACTACGTGCGCCCGGAGTACGCGGACATTACCGAGACTGCCAGGGAATATCATGTTAATATCCCCGGAAAGATCATCTTCGACGTACGTATCCCGAAGATCAAGGACAGCCTGCCCGGAGCGGACAGCATCAACAAGAGGATAGGAGAGGCGTGCGAATTCGAGCTCACCATGGACGAGGCTTCCCTCAACGAGCTCTCTTTCGACTATTACGCCATCCGTACCGCGGACTACGAGGTCTGCAGGTTCGGAAATTACTATGAGTTGATAATAACCACCCAGGACGGACTGGCCTACGGATCGGGGACCAACGTCCAGTACTACGTGTTCATATATGACGCCGTAGGCAGCAGGGAGGCGGACGCCGAGTCCTTCCTCCAGAAGATGGGCTACACGAAGGAGACCTTCCTTGAGGCCGCGGACGCCGATCCGGAGTACGAGACCGTCACAGGCAAGAAGCTCACCGAGGTGTTCACCTACGAGGAGCTTCTGGAGAGATTCTACTTCGATAAGGATCAGAATCTGATATTCGTCACCGATCTGTCGTTCTAGAAAGGTCAGTATATGATAAAACGACTTGCTAAATGCATAAGGGAGTACAAGATCTTCGCCATCCTGTCTCCGCTTATGGTCATCGGTGAGGTGGTGCTGAGCGTTCTGATACCGCTCTTCATGGCAGACCTCATCGACAAAGGCATAGACGTCGGAAACATGGACGTGGTAAGGAGCATAGGCCTTAAGCTGCTGCTCCTTGCCCTTGCTTCCATGCTCCTGGGCGTCGCTAGCGGGGTGCTGGCCTCAACGGGCGCGGCGGGCTTTGCCAAGAACGTGCGCAAGGACATGTACTACAACATCCAGCGCTTCTCGTTCAGCAACGTGGACAAGTTCACGCCGGCCGGCCTCGTCACAAGGATGACCCGCGACATCACCCAGGTGCAGATGTGCTACATGATGCTCACCAGGATGCTCTTCAGGGCTCCGACGAGCGTCATATTCGCGTTGGTAGCAGCGTTCAGGATCAACAACAGGCTGCCGTGGGTATTCGTCTGCGTGCTGCCTGTCCTTGCCGTGGGACTCTTCCTGATAATGAAGAACGCCTTCCCCCTGTTCGAGAGGATGTTCAAGCTTTTTGACAGGCTCAACGCCGTCATCCAGGAGAACGTCCGCGGCATCAGGGTGGTAAAGACCTTCGTGCGCGAAAAAGAGGAGATCTCCAAGCTGGACGGCGTCGCCACCGAGGTGAGGGACGTATCCGTCAGGGCAGAGCACATAGTCGTAATGAACGGCCCGCTGATGAGTTTCTGCATGTACACCTGCATGATACTCATCTCCTGGATAGGAGCGAGGATGTGCGTCAGCGCGACCATGACCACCGGACAGCTGATGAGCATGTTCTCGTACGTAATGCAGATACTCATGAGCCTTATGATGTCCTCCATGCTGATACTGATGCTTACCATGTCCAAGGCCGCAGCCAAGAGGATAATAGAGGTCCTGGACGAGGAGCCGGACATCAGGGAGCCGGAAGAGCCCGTAATGACAGTCACCGACGGATCCGTGGAATTCGAGGATGTGGACTTTGCTTACGGGAACGCCAAGCCCTGTCTTAAGGACGCGTCCTTCAGGATAGAGAGCGGGCAGACCGTGGGAATAATAGGTGGTACCGGAAGCGGAAAATCCAGCCTGGTGCAGCTTATCCCGAGGCTCTACGACGCCAACCAGGGTACCGTTTGCGTGGGCGGGATAGACGTTAAAGAGATGGATCTTACGGTCCTCAGAAAGAACGTAGCCATGGTGCTCCAGAAGAACGTGCTGTTCGCCGGAACTGTTGCCGAGAACATGCGCTGGGGAAACCCCGAGGCAACGGATGAGAAGATAATAACCGCTCTTAAGACCGCGCAGGCCTGGGAGTTCGTGGAAAAGCTGGAGGGCGTCCTTGAGGCCGAGGTGGAGCAGGGCGGAAGCAACTTCTCCGGAGGTCAGAGGCAGCGCCTGTGCATAGCCAGGGCTCTGCTCTCCGATCCAAAGATACTGATATTCGACGACTCCACGAGCGCCGTGGACACCGCCACGGAAGCGTCCATAAGGGCAGGCCTTAAGGACGTGATGCCGGAGTGCACAAAGATAATAATCGCCCAGAGGATATCTTCCGTTAAGGACGCGGATAAGATAATCGTCCTGGACAACGGGCGCATAAGCGGCATAGGCACGCACGACGAGCTGATGCAGAGCAACATCATCTACCAGGAAGTCTATGATTCCCAGACGAAGGGAGGCGATTTCGATGAGTAATGACGTAAACGCCAGAAAGAAGAACGCAGCCCCGACCAGAGGCCCCGGCAACATGGCCGCCGCCCACGGAAAGATCAGGCTGGACAAGAACAGCGTAAAGCTCTTCGGAAGGCTCATGGGCTTCATGAGAGGAAGAGAACTGACGCTCTTTGTCATTTCGCTTGCCCTGATGATAGTCACCGCGCTCATAAGCGTAAGGTCCTCCACGTTCACAGGGACCATAATAGACGACTACATCAAGCCCATGGTGGGGACGGTGGATCCGGACTTCGCGCCGCTGCTCAAGGCCATACTGTTCATGGCCTGCCTGTATGTCGTGTCCATAGTCGTTAACCTGATCTTCAACAGGCTGCTTGTGGATGTCAGCAACAGCGTCCTTCGGAAGATAAGGGTGCGGATATTCGAGCACATGCAGAGGCTCCCGATCAAGTACTTCGACAACAGGCAGTACGGCGACATTATGTCCGTGTTCACCAACGACGTCGACAACATCAGAGAGCTGATGTCCAACGCCATACCAAACGTGTTCTCGTCGCTGATGACGGTGGTGACCATATTCGTGGCCATGGTGAGGATAAGCTTCAGGCTGACGCTTGTGGTGCTCTGCACCGTAGTGGTGATGTACCTGATAACCATATTCCTCGGCGGTGCGTCCGCGAAGTTCTTCAGCCTGAGGCAGAAGTCTCTCGGCCAGATGAACGCCTACGCCGAGGAACTCTTGAGCGGCATCAAGGTGGTAAAGGTCTACTGCCACGAGGAGGAGGCCAAGGCGGGCTTCGACGTCAGGAACGAGGATCTGTTCCGCAAGACCGCAAGCGCCAACAGGCTGGCCAACGCCCTCATGCCCATAATGGCCAACATAGGAAACATACAGTACGTGGTCCTGGCCATGGTGGGAGGCGCAATGGCGGCCTCCGGCGGGGCAGGGCTGACGCTCGGAAAGCTTGCTGCGTTCCTGCTGCTTTCGAGGAACTTCTCCAGACCCGTCAGCATGATCTCCCAGCAGATAAACACCATGGTGATGGCTCTTGCGGGCGCGGGGCGCGTGTTCGAGCTTCTTGATGAGAAGCCCGAGGTGGACAACGGCAAGGTAGAGCTTGTAAAGGAGGACGGAAAGTTCTTCTGGAAGAAGCCGGACGGTGAGATGGTGCCGCTTAGGGGCGACATCCGCATGAACAACGTGGACTTCGGCTACACCGAGGACCGTCTTGTGCTCCACGACATAAGCCTGTTTGCAAAGCCCGGCCAGAAGATAGCATTCGTAGGCTCTACCGGCGCGGGGAAGACGACGATAACCAACCTGATAAACCGCTTCTACGATGTTGCCGACGGCGGCGTCACATACGACGGCATAAACATCAACGACATAAAGAAGGACGACCTCAGAAGGTCCCTGGGCATGGTCCTCCAGGACGTCAACCTGTTTACCGGCACCATAGCGGACAACATACGCTTCGGAAAGCCCGACGCTACTGACGAGGAAGTTATAGCCGCGGCCAAGCTTGCCAACGCGCACGATTTCATAGAGAAGCTCCCCGAGGGCTACGACACCGTGATCAACGGCACGGGCAGCCAGCTGTCCCAGGGACAGTGCCAGCTGCTCTCGATTGCGCGCTGCGCGGTGGCTGATCCTCCCGTGATGATACTCGACGAGGCCACGTCCAGCGTGGATACCCGTACGGAGGTCCTGATCCAGAGAGGAATGGACGCCCTTATGCACGGGCGCACCACCTTCGTGATAGCGCACAGGCTCTCGACCGTTATGAACTCCAACGCCATAATGGTACTGGAGCAGGGACGCATAATAGAACGCGGCACCCACGAGGAGCTGCTTGAGCAGAAGGGCAGGTACTACCAGCTCTACACGGGCAGGACCGCCTGATAAACAACTAAAGATACTTTGGGGCAGGGCATTCAGCCTTGCCTCTTTATCATTTTTTTAACAACACAAGCGTACAAAAATATAGTATAATAAATCGATGTATTTATTTAGTCGTATCAGGAGGGTCTCTTATGGCAAAGAAAATGAAGACTATGGACGGCAACAATGCAGCCGCATATGTATCCTATGCGTTCACTGATGTTGCCGCTATCTATCCTATAACCCCGTCGTCCCCGATGGCGGAGGTAGTGGACGAGATGGCCGCACACGGAGAGAAGAACATCTTCGGGCAGAAGGTAAGAGTAGTGGAGATGCAGTCCGAGGCGGGCGCTTCGGGTGCTGTCCACGGTTCTCTGCAGGCCGGCGCTCTCACCACCACCTACACCGCTTCCCAGGGACTGCTGCTGATGATCCCGAACATGTACAAGATAGCCGGCGAGCTCCTTCCGGGCGTTTTCCACGTTTCCGCAAGAACTCTCGCGGGCCACGCGCTGTGCATATTCGGAGACCATTCCGACGTAATGGCCTGCCGTCAGACAGGCTTGGCGCTGCGGTGGTCCGCCTCCGTGCAGGAGGCGATTGACCTCGCAGGCATAGCTCACCTCGCCGCCATCAGTTGCAGGGTACCGTTCCGTCACTTCTGCGACGCATGCATGACCT
>JAEEGL016950695.1_pt1 | contig 19563 bp, 13 predicted proteins | sample 9134231 | NCBI WGS metagenome assembly JAEEGL01 (sample SAMN16246548, study PRJNA631951) | gut metagenome | biome: gut microbiome; feature: rumen; material: fiber-attached | host: Bos | place: Iran: Karaj | collected 2018-10 | reverse complement strand
ACGAGGTTGCAGTGAGTTACTGCGGCGGTCTCCTGCACTGTGGCGGGTTCCTGGGTGTTGGTCAGGGAGTTGAAACTCATCACGCGGTCGCCCTCTTGGATGTCCTCGATGTTTTTGGAAGTACGGTCGGCGAGCAACACTTTCGTGCCTGCCGCAAAGCAATGTACGTCCAATCCGTCGAAATTAATCTCCGAAATTGCGGTGTCGTCCCACTTGTCGCCCTTATAGACGTCCACGATTTCAAAACGCATTGTCCATTCCTTGTTGGCGTCGGTAACGGGGTCAATCTCAAAAAATTGGGTGCAGCGAGTGTCTTCGAGGTTGAGGATGGCTATGGGCTTGCCCTTGATGTAGAGTTTGAGTTTCTTGACACGCGAATTGTTTTTCCACGCCGATTCGCTTTTGTTGTAGCCGTTGAGGATTATGATGGTGGTGATGCGCGGATTTTGAGCCTTGAAGGTGTATTCCACCCATTCGCCTATGCCATAGCCTTTTACGCCCTCCACCCACGGCGTGTTGGCGTAGAAATCGTGGAGATTTTTCTCGTTGTAGTTGTTAGTGCCCTGATTGGCGAGACGGCTCGACGCAGTGATTTTGATGGGTCCGCCGTCGCCGCAATACCACGAGCAACCCTCAGTGCCGAGTCCAAAATAACCATCTTGCATCTCGTCGTAGCCGAGTTTTGACACATACTTCCAATCGGCTTCGGTCATCTTGTTGCCTTTTTCTTCAATCATCTTCTCCGCTTTGGCATAGTTTGCCGCGCCTTGTTCGGAGAAACAGCGGATTTGTTCGCGGTTTGTCGGTTCTGGTTTCGTAGGATTGATTTCCTTGATTACCTGCGCCTCGGCTGTGCTTGTAGCCGCAAGGAGCGCAATTAGATAGATTAGTTTTTTCATAGCGAAATGTATTTTTTTGATAATAACGACAAAAACTCAAAAAAATTGCCTACCTTTGGGGCGTTAAGATTAGCAATTGACGAAAAAAACAGTATTACCAATGGAAACATCCAAGACAAAGGAGCTCACCAACTTCCTCTACACGAGCCACACCGACAAGGGACTTGTCCGCGCCAACAACGAGGACTCGTCTGGCTATGTGGATTCGGTCAATGGACATGTTTTCATGGTATGCGACGGCTGCGGCGGTCTCCCCTGCGGCGAAAAGGCGTCGCAGACTGTGGTCAATTCGCTCAAATTTTTCTTCACCAATTATTATTACAAAGACCCCGTACAGGCCATCAGGGACGCCATCGACTATGCGCAGACCCGCCTGATAGAGGAAGGACGCCAGCACCCCGAATGTAAGGGAATGGCTACTACGCTCGTGCTTGTGCTCATCAGGTACAACAAAGCATACTACGCCCACATAGGCGACTCGAGGATTTATTTCCTCGGACGCGGACAACTAAAACAAATCACAAAGGACGACAGCTATGTGCAGGCCCTCGTTGACTGTGGCAAAATCTCCGCCGAAGAGGCCGAGACGCACCCCCGCAAAAACGAACTCCTACAAGTGATGGGCATGAAGCCCTCCCCCATCCCGCACATCTGCTCCCAACCGTTGTATCCTGGCGACGACGAGATGCTAATCCTCTGCACCGACGGCCTCTACAACATGGTGAGCGCGCAGGACATCCACGCGATACTCTCGCGCAGCGGCTACATCGAAGACAAGGGCGCGGAACTTCTTCGCACAGCCATCGACAACGGCGGATACGACAACATCACATTCCAGATAATCAAATTCTTCAACCTCGAAAACACCACCGAGCGCACCGAACAGACGCCCCTGCACACCGACGAGGAGGAAGCCGCCGCCACAAGACGCACGCCCGTAGTCATGGCGATATTGTCTGTCGTCATAATAACACTCGGCGTACTGATGTACCTCAAGGAGGCTAAGGAAAACGTGATGTCGAACCAAAACCCAACATCGTCGTCCGCCGCCTGCACCGACCAAGTGGCAATATACGACATCAACACACAGCGCGACGCCGACTCGATAGCCGCAATCTACGGCATCAAGCCCGACGCCACCGAAATAACGACGCTCCCCGACGGCAGGAAACAGATGCGAATCACCGTCAAAAAAATCCACACGGTGCGTTTTTATGACAACTTGAACACAATAGAGCGGCTTTACGGCGTTTCAAAAGAAAAGATAAAAAGAATCAACGGACTCCAGGACGACAACATCAACAGCGTCCAGGAATTAATAATACCACTCTAAAAATGGCGCAAAACTCACTGATAGGACGAAGGCTCGGCAATTACAAAGTGGAAAAACTTATTGCCGACGGCGGCATGAGCAGCGTATATGAAGGCGTTCACATGCTGCTCGGGCGGCGTGTTGCCATCAAGCAGCTCAACCCACTCCTCGCGCAGAAGGAAGGCGTCAAGGAAAGGCTCAAGAACGAAGCCATCACCCTCTCAAAACTCAAACATCCCCACATCGTAACCATATACGACTACATCGACTGCGACGAAGGCACTTTTATAATAGAGGAACTCATCAACGGCACGCCCCTCAACGAATACATCAAGACCGAATCGGGACCCATCCCCGAACCAAAGGCCATCAAGTACATGCTCCAGATGCTCGACGCCATCGGCTACATGCACTCGCGCAACATCATACACCGCGACATCAAGCCAGGAAACTTTGTCATCACGCCCGACAATGAAGTCAAGATACTCGACTTCGGCATCGCGCAGATGCTCGACATGCCGTCGCCGCACATCACCAAGCCTGGCACCAAGGTTGGCACCGCGCTATACATGAGTCCGCAGCAGGTGAAGGGACAGCCCCTCGACCGCCGCACCGACATCTATTCGCTCGGCATCACTTTCTTCCACATGCTCACGGGACAGCACCCGTACAGCAACAAACTCAGCGAATACGAAATCTACAACAAGATTATCAACGACCCACTGCCGCCGCCCTCGTCGATATACGCCGGAGTGTCGCCGCAGATGGAGGAAATCATATACAAGGCAACGGCAAAACGTCCGCTCGACCGTTATCAGGACTGCAACGCCTTCAAGCGCGACATCCTCGCCATAATGCCCAAGGCGGAGAGCAAAAACCCCAACAACGACACGCAGATTTTTGAAATCGACGTCCAGTCAGACAATGAGCGTCACGCATCATTCGCCAAAAACGCCATCATGATGCTCGTGGTGGCTACATTCGTAATAGCCGTCGCAATATCGCTATTCACATTCAAGAGGAGCGACCAGATGCACGTCATTGCCCATAACACCCACCTCTACGCCGCCGACAGCATTGGTGCGCGCCTCATCGACAACCTCAATTACGGCGAGACCATACGCATCTCCTCCGACCGCCCCGAATCCACCGACAAGGACGGCAACGTATGGATGGAGGCGGTGTCGCTCAGGGGAATCAAGGGATACGTCCAGAAAAGCTACATCGCATCATCCAAGATTTACCAGCAGTTTAATTCGATATTCACCAACAAGGAGGCGATAGTCCTCGTGCCCAACGAATACCGGCATACTCTCTGGAAATATTTTGTGAGCAACAAATATTTCAAAAACTCCGTCTCGCAGTGGGAAATCTCGGGCGAAACAGGCAGCACACTCGGCTACAACGGCATCGCAACGGGCGACTTCGACGGCAACGGCACCACCGACCTCGCCTGCGTGATCCGTAGCACCACCGACAGGTCGTGCAAAGTGTTGATTTTCTTTGAGGACAACAGCGCAAGTTCCGTGGATTTTGCGAGCGAAGTCAAGATACACACCATACCCAAAGGCGAGGCGGGCGGAGGATGGTTCCTCGGCAACGTCTATACAAGGACAATGAGCAACGGCTCCCACTACGAGGTGAACAAGTACGAATTCCTACGCAACGACGGCATCCTCATCCTCGACATCGAGAGCGAGACCAACACCGCATGTTATTTCAACACCGAAGAAAACAAAATCCACCTCGTGGAGCAGCCGAAATAATCTATTAATTGCCGAGCCATACAGTAGCGCCAAAGCCTTCCAAAATTCCGCTGTAAGCCACCGGACCATAGACGGCGCGTTTTGTGCGGTCAACTATTGTAGCCGTGCCGCCAGTACCGCGAGAGGAGGGACAGTAGTTGGTGTCCCAGGCGAAAGGAACGAGGCCGTTGGCGGGAGCCCACTTGTTGACAGCCTTATAAAACGCCTTTATGCTCGCGTCGTGCCTTGCCTGATTGCCCGACGTGCGCCAGTTGGCGGCGTATTCGCCAATGATTACGGGGACGCCATTGTCGGCGAAGCGAGATTTGAGACTGGCAAACAGATTTTTTAGCGACGTCTCGGAGTTCCATGTGTCGGTGTAGCCGTCACCCGAATTGATGGTAAAATTATAAGGGTCATAATAATGAACCTCCACCATGAGGCGGTCGGCGATGACGTCGTTGGGCATCGTAAGGTAGTCGATTGTTGACTGTGCGTTGGTAGATGGACCCTGCACCGCAAGAACCCTCTTTGCGTTGTTGCCGCCGGTGGCGCGTACTGCATCCACAAAAGCCTGGTTGTACTTTTCCAAAATTGGGGTGAGTTCCTTATGCTTGTCGTGAAACAGATTCCACTCCTGGAACGGCTCGTTCAATCCCGCAAAAATCAAATGATGGTCATAATCCTTGAACTCCGTGGCAATCTGCGTCCAGAGGTTTTTGAGGATTTCCGTTTTGCCATTGACGTACTCCTCGTCGCCAAGCACCGACACATACGACTTGTCGGACGACGAGAATCCCAACACCTCGATCCAGCCGCCGTCCCAGTGGTCGTTGAGTTCCACATAAAGCCCGGCGTTGACACAATAATCCACCACCTCCTTAACACGCGCCATCCAGTCGGCGTTGATGAGGTAATTATTGTTTTTGTCGCAATGGATGTACCACGAGCAAGGAATGCGTATTGCACGGAATCCCAACGATTTGACGTAATCGATTAGTTCCTGCGAAGTCTTGGTGGACTGCCAGGAAGTTTCTGCGCCGAGACCGCTGCCAGTGGCTTCCATCGTGTTGCCGAGGTTCCAGGCGGGATACATCTGCGCCGCAATTTCGATGGCTTTGCTATCAAGCGACAATGCGGCTACGTCGCCAGAAGCCTGAGTCACCTTCACTGTGTCGGAGGAAGACGAATACTTGTAAATGACAAGGCCCGTGCGCTCCATGCCAGAATTGTTGGCGGCTGCGGAATAGCCGTCGGAAGTCTTGGAAATCCACAAGGCATCGATTACCTCAGATACGCCGTCCACTACGTCCACACCAGTGCTGAAAACAGATTCGCCGCTGCCAACGCTTATATTCTGCGACGACGAAAACGCCTGCGTAACAGTGATTTTTGCCGAATTGCTGCCACTAAGCACCGTAATCTCGCCCGTCCTATCTGCGTCGCCCTCATACAACTTGGCAGTGACGGAATATGAGCCGTCGGAATTTTTGACAATCGAAATCCACTGCACCGTGGGCATCACAAGCACGTCCTGCGACGATTGAACTGTGATAATCTGCGTGCCGCCAACCTTTGGGAAGCTGAGCGACGTCGCCGACACCGAAAAATCTGTCTCCTGGCTTACAGGCTCGGGTTCGCCGTCCTTGTTGTCATCGTCGTCGTCACAAGAGACAAACGACGTCATTGTAAACGCCGCCAGCACAAGCGGCACAAATAATATTGCAAAATTGTTTTTCATAATCAGGCAGTTTTAAAGTTATTGTTTGCAAAAATATAAAAATTCCCCCGCATACCGGATGAATATGCGGAGGAAAGTTAACCTACAATAATATAATTACTCACTCTTAATCTTTTACAAAGTGGATGGCAGCGGTCTCGGTCTTGTCGCCATTGGTGGCGCCGATCCAAAGTCCGCCCTTGACAAATTCGTCGTTGGCGCCGTCGCCGTCTTCACAACCTTCGGGTACAACCACGTACAACTTGTTGCCAGAAAGTGTTACCGATGCACAGGAAAGTGTTACGTCGGTGCTGAATGTGATGTAGCCGCCGTCGTATGTGTATGTACCAGTGAATGTTGAGGGAGTGAACGCGCCGTCAGCGTATGCGTTCAAAGCGTCAGTCACGGTGAAAGTGCCGTCGGCGTTGAGTGTCAACACGGTGGAGGTGTAGTTGGCGATTGTTGCGTTCATCTTGGCGGTGGCTTCCTCCTCGTCGGGGTTGCCGAATGCCCACCAGCCCTTCACGGTCTCGCAAGCGGTGCCGAAATCAGCCCATGCGTTGAAGGTCTTGTTATTTGCCCAATTGATCCAGCCAAATGGCGATGCAGAGGGGGCAATTTTCCATGTGCCCTGGATGTCGGATGCAGCTACGGTGCTTGCAAGCACGTTGTCAACAGTATAGGATGGGATTTCGTAGGTGTAGGCATTGGCGGCGTCAAGTTCGTCGCAAACATAGGTGTAGAACAGGAGGCAGTTGTCGCCCTCGGTGGAAGTCTCGGTCTTGCCGCCATCCACAGAACGACCAAATACAGCGTGAAGCACGTTGGTGGTCTCGTCGGTCATGAGTTTGAAATTGAGGTACTGGTTCTCAAAAATCGACGTCCAGCCACCGTAAATCTTGTTGAGGGGCATGCGGACAAAACCGTTGCTGCCGATAGCCTTCTTCTCGAGCTTGATTTCGAGATAGGAGTTGGAGAGTACGGTCTTTGCGTTGTCGGCGATTTGCACGGCTGCGCCAGCCGCGCCATACTGCTCGTCCACCTTATTGTAGGTGAATGTGGTGTAGTAGGTGCCAGCATCGAGGAGACCAGCCGTGTATGCACCTGCATTGGACTTCATGCCATAGACGTAGGTGGTGTCGTAAGCGGTCTTGACGGTGAACTTGACAACGTTGTTGACAGGGTCGAAGGCGATGGTGGCGTCCTCGGCACAGTCGTTGACGTTGTTGGCTGCATCGTTTTGCCAGGAGCCCTTGAACGAGCCTGCGGAAGCCCACCAGTCGTCGCCGAAGAAGCCAACGCCGCTATTGTAGCCAGCCTTGGTGTATTCTACGCCGATCTCAGCCAGGAATGCATCAAGCCTCCACGAGCGGGTGAACTTGTAGCCGTTGGCGTCGGCCGAGGCAGCCTCGTAAGCAGCCTTGCCGCCTGTGAGGGCCTTGAATACGCCTTCGTCAAGGAACGAGAGATCGGTGGCTGTAATGGCTACCGAAAATTCGTCGGAAGCCGTGTTGACACCGTTCTCATAGATGTTGAAGGTCATCTTGTAGTCGCCGGCGATGGGAATTGACACTGTAGCCTTGCCGTCCTTCACAGCATACTGCACGCCGTCATAGAGGACGTACATATTGCCGTAGGTGAGTGCTGTGGATACCGTGACGTTGGTGCCGTCAACAGCCACCGTGAAGTCGGTGCCTTCCACGGGCTTATTGACCGTGGTGGTCTGCGAGGAGCCGCCGTTGTTGGGGTCGTTGCTGTCGTCGTCGTCATCACCGCAGGAGGTGAAGGTTGTCGTGAATGTTGCGCCACAAATCATTGCAGCTGCCAACCAATAATTAAACTTTCTCATAATTGTAGAAATTGGATTAATTGTATAACTTAAAAAAAAAATAAAAAAATGCTAATTGTCTGCCCAGCCGTCGTTTTGGCTCACCGCGCCGTTGGCGAGCGTTATTTGGTTGGTGGGTATCGGGAACAGTCCCTTGTGCTTGACGAGGTTAGACGTCTGGTACTGCACCGTGGACTTTACAGTGGCTCCATTATAAACGTCCTCGCTCTTGAATTGGCTGACAGCGTATGCAAAATTACCCTTCAAGCCATCGTAGCGCAACATGTCCCAATAGCGTATGCCCTCGAAACAGAGTTCCCAGGCGCGCTCCTGAAATACGTTGTCCTTGCTGTAAGACGAGTAGAAGTTGGCTACGCCTGTGGCGTTTTCATGCACCTTGTTCATGCCATCGGTGGTTTCGTTGAGTTCGCTCTGCATCAGCAATACGTCGGCAAAACGTATCTGCACATAATCCTGTGCGTTTCCAATCTGGAAGTCACAGTCGGGGTTGGCAGCCACCACGGCGTATGCAGTCGGGTCGGTGATGTCGGAGAGCACAAGGTATTTCTTGATGTGGTAGCCGGTATATTCCTGGACGTCGCTGCCAACGGTGGAATTGGTGATGTCGTCCCCGAGTTCTGCCTTGCAGTCGATGATGTAGGCGTCCTTCCTCGTGTCGCCGTCCTTGAACGACTCCACAAAATATTTGGACACCGTGCAAATGCCCCAGCCTTTCTGATAGCCGTAGGTCTTGTTGGCTTTGTTGGCCTTGTCGAGGTTGCGAATTGAGATGTCGTCTATCCAGTTGCAACTCTCGGTGTTGCCATTGTAATTGCCAAGATGCGAATGGCGGATGGCGAAAATGAAGTCGGGGTTGGTCTCGCCGGCGTAGGCGTAGGCGGACGAGGCGTCGTATGCCAGCTTCCAGTCAGACGACTCCTTGGAATTTTTGTACTGCGACGCACCGGGCCAGAGTGTGTAGGGGTTTTGGAGCGAATATTTGCCCGAATTGACCACATCGTCAACGGCAGTCTTGGCGTCCTGCTTGGAACAACCCGCAGGCTCTTCGCCGTAATATCCTGAATAATAGAGGTAAGCGCGGGCGAGCAACGCTTTGGCAGCCCACTTGTTGGCGTGTCCGTAGCGGGCGGAGGAGGCGTCGTCGCTGCCATTTTCGGCGGCATATTTCAGGTCGTCGAATACTAAGGCATAGATGTCCTGATAAGACGCATTGCCTACAATCTCGCTCGTAGGCTGGTCGAGGAGCGGACACGTGCCAAAAATCCTCACGAGATAGAAGTAACAGAACGCACGGAGAAACCTCGCCTCCGACAGCACCGTGGTCTTGTCCGCATCTGACGCCCAGCCAGAGATTTGGTCGATTTTGGAGATGAGCGTATTGATGCGGTTGAGAGCCTTGTAAGTGTATTTCCAGTCGTTTTCAAAGAGGTTCTGATTGTAAGACCAGTTGTCGTTGAACTGGTTGAGGTCGGGATAGCCGGAGCCGTCGTTGGTGCCGGAGCCGCCGAGACATTCGTCGGACGACATTTCGGGCACGAGGAAGAGTCCCATGCAGTTGGCGGACATCAATTGAAGCCCGTCATAACAGCCTGTCAACGCCTCCTGAGCCTCATCGGGCGTGGTATAGTACGACACATCGGTCTTCTGTGTGAGCGGCGACGTTCCAAGGAAATCTTCGGCGCAGCCCGTGCCCGACACCGCAGCCACGGCAAGTGCCAGGAATGATAGGATAATATGATTTTTCATAATAAGTAAATCCTCCTTAGGTGATTAAAGTTTCAAACTTACGCCAAACATATATGTGCGCGGGCGCGGATAGAATCCGAGGTCGATGCCCGACGAAAACTTGTCGGTGACACCGCCATCGATGCCATAGCCAATCTCCGGGTCGAGTCCGTCGTATCCGGTGATAGTGTAGAGGTTCTGAACAGAGAAATAAACCCTTATCTGCGAGAATCCAGGCACCTTCCACTGCTTGCAGAAGTCGTAGCCGAGGGTGATATTGCTGATTCTGAGGAAGTCGCCCTTCTGCACGAACAAGTCGGAAAACTGGTAGTTTTCCTGGGCGTTTTCGGTGACGCGGGGGAGCGAATTGGACGTGCCCTCGCCGTGCCAGCGTCCGAGTATAGCGGTGGAATAGTTGGCGTTCTTGTTGGTGAGGTTGCGAAGCGACTGCACGATTTTGTTGCCCGCCACGCCATTGGCGGAAACCATGAAGTCGAAGCCCTTGTAGTCGCACGAAAGGGTTACACCGAATGTGTATTTGGGATTCGGACTGCCGAGATCCACCTTGTCGTCGTCGTCGATTTTGCCGTCGTGGTTCTGGTCCACATACTTGACGTCGCCCGGAGCCACCTTCGACTGCCTTACGCCGTTGCCGTCGGCGATCCACTGGTTGATTTCAGCCTGATTTTGAAACACGCCCGCTGTCTCGTAACCCCAGAAATAGCCCACAGCGTGTCCAGTCTCACAGCGGTAGAATTCGGTGGAATTGTCGTACAATTGGTTGGTAGAGCCATGGATGATGCCGTCCTCTGTTGGGATTTCGGTGACCTCGTTCTTATTGTAGGAGCCGTTGAGCGAGATGTTGTAATTAAAATCTTTGCCAATCTTGTTTTGGTAGAGGATGCCGAGTTCAATGCCAGTGTTTTCGCAGTTGCCGCCGTTGATGTATGGAGCATCGGCACCGGCGGTACCTACCACAGGGGCGATGATGAGCCAGTCTTTGGTTGATTTTTTGTACCAATCGAAATTGATGGTCAAGGTGTTTTTCAAGAACCTTGCGTCAAAACCGAAATCCAATTGCTCGGATGTCTCCCATTTGAGGTCCATATTGGCGAGACGCTGCGGATAAGAGCCGTTTTGTGACGTGCCGCTGTCGCCCTGTACCGCCGACGCGCCGTCGCCGAAGGGGTATGTGGCGTTGGTGAAGGCTACCGTGGCGAGATACTGGAAGTCGGTGATGGCCTGATTGCCCACCTGACCCCAACTTGCGCGGATTTTCAGCATGTCGAAGATGTGCTGATTCTGCATGAAACCTTCTTCCGAAACCACCCAGCCCGCGCTCACCGACGGGAAATATCCCCATCGGTTGTCTTCGGTGAACTTGGACGAACCGTCGGCGCGGAATGTGGCGTTGAGCATGTACTTTTCGTTGAGATTCCACTGCAAACGTCCGAAATAAGAGAGCATCCTCGTCTGTGACGGATTGCCGTTCATGCGCATGGTGCCACTTGTATTGTCGGAGGTGGCGTTGTTGATCCAAGCATGCTCAAAGTCGGTGTAAGCTACGTTGGTATTGTAGGCGAATAGATAGGTGTAGTCATAACGCTGCATCCACGTGCCAATCATCGCGTCAAATCTATTGCCGCCCATAGTCCATCCGTAAGACAAAGTGTTGTCCCAGGAGAGGGCGGTGCTGTTTTGCTGGTTTTGGCTCACCTTGGTGACATCTGAATAAGTGTAGTCGGAGAGTTTATATACAGGTGTGAAATTCCTGTAATCGCTGCCATAATAGTCGATGCCGATTGAGGAGCGGAACACGAGGTTTTCAATAGGCTCGACGGCAAAATACAAGTCGCCCACCACTTTGGTCTCCTTGGTGAGGTTTTGATTGCCGTAATACATTGAGGCGTAAGGATTTGCCTCCGAAGTGAGCCAGTATTTCTGACCGTTGTGGAGTTGTTCGGCGGCGGTATTGAAATAAGAGCCATCCTCGTCATACATTGGCAGGAGCGGCGAAGTGTTGAACGCCGAGCGCAGGGTGTTGCCGTACTGGTTGCCCACCTGTACGCCGTTTTTCTTGACATGGGAATAACTGATGTGCTCGCCAACCTTAAGAATGCCGTCGTAAAGTTTGTGCTCGGAATTGATGCGGGCGGTGTAGCGGTTGTAGTCGGATTCGTCCTTGCCGCCCACAATGCCTTCCTGACCCATGTAGCCGAGCGAAAGGGCGTAAGTGGAAATGTCGTTGCCACCCGTAGCGCCTGCGGTGTAAGATTGTATGGCGGCGTCGTCCACAAACATCTCGTCAAGCCAGTCGGTGTTGGCAACCCCAGAAGAGATGTACGAAGGCAGGTTGTTGAGGTCAAAAGGCAGGTTGGCAATCGCCGTGCCTGAATTGGCGGCCTGTTCGTTCATAATCATCGCGTAATCGCGCGCGCCGAGCATGTCATATTTTTTTGCGAGCGACTGGATGCCGTAATATCCGTCGAAATACACCTGCGAATGTCCCTTCTTGCCGCCCTTGGTGGTGATGAGGACAACGCCGTTGGACGCCTGCGAACCGTAGATGGCTGCAGAAGCCGCGTCTTTGAGGATGTCGATGCTTTCGATGTCGGAATTGTTGAGATAGGAAATGTCGCCCGTCTGCACACCGTCCACGATATACAAAGGTGTGCTGCCATTGAGCGAGCCCACACCACGCACGCTCACCTTCATACTTTCGCCTGGCTGACCTGAAGTGGATGTGATGTTGACACCCGCCGTCTGACCTTGCAAAGCCTGCAAAGCATTGGTGGTGTTCATCTTGGCGAGGTCGTCGCCACTTACCTGCGCGTTGGCGCCTGTAACGAGCTTTTTCTTCTGGACACCGTAGCCGATCACCACAACTTCTTCGAGTTGCTCGTTGTCCTCCACGAGAGTGAAGTTCTGCCTGATAGTGCCGCCGTCATTGACGTTGACATTCAGTTCCACCGTCTGGAATCCAATGAACGAAACGGACACAATCTGACTTCCCGACGGAACGCCAGAAATCTCATAATCGCCCTCCATATTGGATATGGTGCCGATAGTAGTGCCTTTGACGAATACGTTGGCGCCTGGAAGCCCCAACCCGCTTTCGTCATACACTGTACCCTTGATGACGCCCTGTGCAGAGGCGTCCAATACAAGTGTAGCCGCCAACAGCAACGTCACAATGATTCCACGAAGAACCACCATCGACAGCCGACGGACTTGGTTAACATTTATGTTTCTCATACCTTAGCAATTAATATAAACCTATTTTCAACAATATCTATTCTCTAACACTTAAATTCAATCAAATAATATTAAATCAAACAGTAGCGATATAATCTATTTTTTAACACCGCAAATTAAGTAATTATTAACTAAACATCCAACTTTTTTTCATATTTTTTTAATAAAAAACTACAATTAGCTGATTATAAGAATAATACAAACATTAATTTTATGCAAAAAATCTTTGAGTCTGCGGCGCACCGAGAAATCCTCAGTCCAAGGGATTAATGCCTACACAAAAAAAATCCTCCGCACAGAGAAGACGATGCGGAGGAACCAAATGTTTCACAAAAAAAAACACTTACTTACTTAACTTACTTTAACTACTTACTTAATTCACAAATACTTAATTAACTTACTTATATATCTAACAACACTACTATATCTGCTCAATCAAGCGTCACACTTGCAGCCGCTGACGACTACATGTGCAATCCGGCGACATTCTGCGAACCATTGTCGGCTTGCAGAAACCACGCTTTTTCAAGATGCCAATATTATCTATGTTGGAATTATTGAAATAGGAACTGAGAACATACGAACTATTGCCACACCCCAATTGACCAACGGGATGTAGATATCACAATCTTGGCTATCGTATGCTCTACTCATATTTTAGTAATCTAAACTATAAACCTATTTTCAACAATCTATTTTCCAAACAATAATATCTACAAAAATCTTCAATTCTAACCTAAAACAATTGGATAAAATCTTCATTTTTTCTACACCGCAAAGTAAACAAATAAAAATCAAATATCCAACAATTATTTTCGAAAATAACTAAAAAAAAATAATCATCTGATTTTCAATGTAATACCGTCAAAAACACCGACAAGATATGTTATTTTTTATTAAAAACGGACTGGCATAGCGTTAAATTTGATATTTTTGCGGCGACATTCAATAATTATGAGAAACCAAAAACTTAGAACACGCTGCCGCCGACTGTTGTGCATGATGGCAATCCTCGCAATAGGAGGGCATGGGTTGGCGCAGAGCACTGACTATGTAAAAAAATACGGCCAACTGTTGTCCCTGAAATCATTCATATACAACGACGAGTTTTCGTTCAGGAACAAATCCACGGGCCTCAGCTACATCCCCGCGCTGCACTCTGGCGTAGGCGTGGGCGTGTGGTGCAAATATTTCCCATTCGACGTGTGCTACCGACAGGAACTATCACAAATTGGCTCCAACAGCAATTACAAATACATAAAAAGCATCGACATGCAGCTGCGCGGCTACAACAGGTTTTTCGCGGGCGACATCTACATTCAGAAATACAGCGGATTTTACGAATCAATCAAAAACCGCTACCGAGTAAAACCCAGCACGCTCGAAGAACTCCCCTACAATCCCGACATCACGGTCTCGCAGGTGGATTTGGTGGGCAAATACATATTCAACAACGAGGAGTTTTCGTACAAGGCGGGATTTACGGCGGGCGAGCGTCAGTTGGTTTCCAAGGGCAGCGCAACGGCGGGACTTGCATTGTACTACCTCCGCATCCGCTCCGACAGTCTCCTGCTCAAAGAACAGAGTTGCGACCTCAAATCCTGCAATATCGGCGTCAATGGCGGCTACGCTTACAATTATGTTTTTGGCAGACATTCCACGCTATTCGCCTCGGGCATGATTGGACTCAACGCCAGCACATCTATCTTCAAGGAAGGCATCTCCGACCACATCCACCTCTCGCCTGTATTTCATTTAAAGGGCGCGTACTGGCTCAATTACGACAAATGGTCGTTTGGAATCACAACAACCTACAACATCATCCACCACTCCCTCACCGACCAAATGACGGTCTATGTGCACACGAGGCGGACGGAAGTGGTGGTGATGAGGAGGATTTGGGTGAAGAAGAAATCTTAGACCTTTAATCAAACATCTTTAAAATTTCAATTTTGCGCCATTCGATATTGTTGAGGTCAAGCATCCTGGCCTTTTTGGAACGAGGCGGAATGGCGCAACCACTATCTGTCGGCAACCAAAAATATGGCAAAGATTTCAAACTGTTGACGTTTGGCGCATAATTATTTAGGAATCCGACAAGCCAATCCTTCTTTGCAATCAACGTAGCGACCTCTCCCTCCGTCATAGGATGCACCTCGAAACAATATGCTTTTTCGTTGTAACCGACAACATAATCCCAACGGTTATCGCTTGGGAACTGTTTTTTTACGATTGTGTCAATATCTGCGCTGCCGTTGATCTTGCGGGTGTCTTTCAGGAAATCAAACTTACTTCTGTCGCTGCCCTTGATTGCTCCAAGTCCCGAACAATATGCACCTGGCAAATCTTTATCAACTGCCAATTGAAATTTACTTGGAGGTGTTGATGGCGAAACTGTCTTTGTTTTATCTTTCCCTTTTCCCATAGCCACTCATATTACAATCTTGAAACAATGCTTCCAGCCCTGTCGGCAGACAACGACATCCCACCCCATGTAGCAATGTCTTCATCTTCTGAATAGACATCAAGCGATGAAATGTCCTTTGTGTAAACTTTTTTCGTCTTCTTGTCTGGAGCAAAATAGTAGGTTTTGAACGTCTTTTCAAACAGATTGTCGAAAATAGTCTTATCCTTAATCTTAAAATCAAACATCTTTGCCAATTCAGACGGTTTCGCACCCTTTTCTTTCAACTGCTTGATTGTCCATACGAAGTCCAATGGAGTTGACGAATGTGTTGAAATTATAACTTTGGTTCCAGTCTGCATTATTTTCAGAACGGTCAACATAAACTCAATGATGGCACGAGGATGAAGTCCAAGTTCGGGTTCTTCGATGACGATGAAATCTGTAAAATCCGGAAAGTCGGGAGGAGTTCTAAAATTCTCTAATGCCATAAGTAACGGCGCCAATTCCCTCTGTCCTGTGCTCCAAGCCATATAAGGAACGCTTTGACGATGAATTAGCATATGTAAACGCATACTACCAGCGTTCCTTTTCATATTGATTTCCGATTCGTTAAAAAAATCATAATTAGGAACTATGTTTTTTAGAATTTTTGTAGAATGTGTTTTTACATAGTTCTGCAAATAAAAGCTAAAACGCCGCAAAACGTATGGTGAATTAATAAAATCGTCAGATGTTTTAATTCTTCCTTCTGACAAAGCCAAACTACGTTGCGCAGGAATGTAATACACATTATCGGGTATATAATCTATAGGGAAATAGAAAGTGGTATTGCCTCGTTTTATTGTATATCCTTCTTTTAAAAAAGATTTGTGTGATTTAGCAATATCAAGCAAATCAATTATACTATTTTCCAATATCTTTGTTTTAACAGAGAAAATAGAGTGCATGTTATCTCCATAATAATAATCGAGTATTTCCTCGTCAGATTTTAAATTATTTTGAACACTCGATAACCAAATGGGTATAATATCATTATGGAATTTGAATGTCTCCAAAAACAACGTCTTTCCTGTTGCTTGTGGACCTGTTAAAATTGTTAAATCCCCGAACTCCACATCTGCCTCTGCAATGGGTCCGAGATTAGTTACTTTGAATCTGTCGATATTTGATTGCGCCATAATTGATTTGTTTTGCTTGCAAAGATATATATTTTTTTTTGATTTTGCAAACATAAATCTAAAAAAACATAATGCACAATCCATACCGGCGGATGCCTGATTATGAATTATGCATTATGAATTATGCATTGTAAATACTACCTCGAAACCCTGCCGCTGGCGTCGCCGGACATGAGTTTCTCGACTTCTGCCACGGAAACGCGGTTGTAGTCGCCGTAGATGGTGTGCTTGAGGCACGATGCGGCAACTGCGAAGTTCAAAGCCTTCTGATCGTCGCCGGGATAGGTCTGGAGACCGTAAATCAAGCCGCCCATGAACGAATCGCCGCCGCCCACGCGGTCAACGATGTGGGTTATCTGATACTCAGGCGATTTGAAGAGGGTCTTGCCGTCGTAGAGAACGCCCGCCCAATTGTTGTGGTTTGCGTTGATGCTGCTGCGGAGTGTGGTGATTACCTTCTTTGCGTTGGGGAAACGCTTCATAATCTGCTGTGATACCGAGAGATAAGCCTCAGCAACCACCTTGCCGCCCTCGATGTTGACACCTTCGGGTTTGATGAGAAGGGCTTTTTCTGCGTCTTCCTCGTTGCCAAGGATTACGTCGCAATATTCAACCAATGAGGGCATTACCTCGTCGGCGCGCTTGCCGTATTTCCAGAGGTTTTTGCGGTAGTTGAGGTCGCACGAAACGGTGATGCCGAGTTCTTTTGCAGCCTTCAATGCCTCCAAGCAAACGTCTGCCGCACCCTGCGAAATTGCGGGGGTGATGCCGGTCCAGTGGAACCATTGTGCACCGTCAAATACTTTTTTCCAATCAATCATGCCGGTCTTGATTTCCGACACTGACGAATGAGCGCGGTCATAGATCACCTTCGATGCACGGCTTACTGCGCCAGTCTCAAGGTAATAGATGCCGATGCGGTCGCCGCCGAAGATTACATCGTTGGTATCAACGCCAAAACCGCGCAACTCCCTCAGGCACGCTGCGGCGATGTCGTTTTGGGGCAGACGGGTTACAAAACTTACGGGGATACCGTAGTTGGCAAGGCTTACTGCAACGTTAGCCTCGCCGCCGCCGAATGTGGCGTTGAAAGTGCTTGTCTGCAAAAACCTCTCATATCCGGGCGCAGCCAAGCGGAGCATTATCTCTCCAAATGTTACTGTTTTTTTCATTTTTAATTATTGTGTAAATGTTTTAGTTCTTCTCTATAAAAATCTTTGACAGCTAACGGGCCGTCCCACCAAAAACGTGATTTTGGGTCAAGTAATAATCCTGCGGTGCGCGACTGCAAAAATTCGGGCAAAACATCAGACGCACGGCGGTTGTCTTCTTCCGCTATGTCATTGACCGCCATTGAAATAAGCAAGTCAATCGCCGCCTGAATTTTCTTTTTGCTTACATACATTTTACCCTCCGTTGCCACATAAAAGTTAAACAATCCAGAGCCTTGTCGCTGCGGAAACAATATTGATCTTTCAACCGCTCGGGCAGGAGTAGGCTGATGCAAAAATCTTCGGCTCGCTTGCTCCCCACTTCTCCGTATGCGCCTGACATATAGAGCATTATTGTTGCATTGGTATTGTCGTTAGCAATCTTGCCGCCAATGATGTCATAATGTTGCAGGTCTTTTACTATTGGAGCAAACTTGCCACCTTTGCGGTGCGCTACAATACATCTAAGCCATTCGGAATCAGCGGTTTCATATACTTTGGCCTTGATGCCGTTTGCGGCAGAATACTTGAATGCCGACACCACGCCAAAATCTTGCGGTGCGTCCAAAAGGTAGTTTTGATAAGCCTTTTGTAACGCAATTTTAGCAAAATTTTCTGCCTGTTGTCTGTCTGTCGTCAGGTAAAAGCCACGTCCAAAGTCCTTGTTTTTGGCACATTTGACAATGTCGGGCTTCTCCACCGCAATATAACTGCCATGGAACAGTATCGTGCCTTCTTCCAATGCCTTAATCATAGCCCTCAATTTTTTTTATGTCCGCGCCCTGGTTTTTGAGATATGTCTTGATGTCGTCGAAAACCGCCAAATCTCCCTCCACATGAAATACACCGAATGAATCTTCAATGTATCGAAAAACGCCATATTCGTCAAAAAAACGCGCGGCGCGGGCGACGGTGGTCTTCCACTTTTTCGCCGCCATACGCACCAACCGCATTTGCATGTAGAGTATTTGAAGTTTTTCGTCCATATCAATTATAATCCAAAATACCTCTTCGCATTATAATACGAAATGTTCCTGACGATGCCGCCGATGAGCTTCATGTCCGCAGGGAGTTCGCCGTTCTGGATGTCCTGACCGAAAAGGTTGCAGAGGACGCGGCGGAAGTATTCGTGCCTGGGGTAGGAGAGGAAACTGCGGCTGTCGGTCAGCATGCCAACCATCTGGCTCAGGAGTCCGTGGTTGCTGAGGCAGTTGAGCTGCTTCTCGATGCCGTCCTTTTGGTCGAGGAACCACCATGCCGAACCCCATTGCATCTTGCCAGCAACAGTGCCGTCCTGGAAATTGGCAATCATCGTGGCAAAAACCTCGTTGTCGGCGGGGTTGATGTTGTAGAGGATTGTCTTGGCGAGCTGGTTGGTGGAGTCGAGCCTGTTGAGGAACTTGCTCATCGACTTGGCCTGCGGGAAGTCGCCTATGGAATCAAATCCGGTGTCGGGACCGAGCGAGCCGAGGAGGCGGCTGTTGTTGTCGCGGACGGGTCCTACGTGGAATTGCTGAACCCAGCCCATCTTGCTTACCTGCAATGCAAAACGGTAAAGCACGGCGGATTGGAATTTCATCAGTTCAAAACCCTCCAACTCCTTGCCGGAACGAACTTTTTGGAAAATCTCATTCGCCTCCGTATCGCTGCAAGGCATGCTGTAAAGGAAGTCGAGACCGAAATCAGCCACGCGGCAGCCCACGCTGTGGAAAAATTCGATTCTCTTGTCCAATGCGTCAAAGAGCGCGTTGAACGAATTGATGTCAACGTCGGCAACCTTGGCGAGACGGTCGATGTACTCGTTGTATTTCTTTGGGTCGCGGGCGAGCATAGCCTTGTCGGGACGCCACGCGGGAAGCACTTTGAACGGACATTCGCTGTCCTTGAGCTTGATGTGGTATTCGAGGCTGTCAACGGGGTCGTCGGTGGTGCAGACTGTCTCCACGTTCATTTTTTTCAGCAATCCCCACACGCGGAAGTCGTCCTGCTGGAGCATTTCGGCGGTGCGGTTGTAGATGTCCTCTGCGGAATCGGGATTGAGCAAATCGTCGATGCCAAAATAACGCAGCAATTCCAAGTGCGTCCAATGGTAGAGCGGATTCCTTACGGCATTGGGAACTGTCTTAGCCCACGCCTTAAACTTCTCGAAGTCAGACGCTTTGCCGGTCACAAAACATTCGTCGATGCCGTTAGCCCTCATTGCGCGCCACTTGTAATGGTCGCCGTAGAGCCATACTTGGGTGATGTTGTCAAACTTCTTGT
>JAEEGL015342421.1_pt1 | contig 19563 bp, 17 predicted proteins | sample 9134231 | NCBI WGS metagenome assembly JAEEGL01 (sample SAMN16246548, study PRJNA631951) | gut metagenome | biome: gut microbiome; feature: rumen; material: fiber-attached | host: Bos | place: Iran: Karaj | collected 2018-10 | reverse complement strand
TTTGTCGCTTTTTAGAATAAAGGAGTCATATTTTCAGTATCATCTTTTTTACGTTTTTTAGTTTTTTGTTGTTCTTCAATTTTTCCCTTTACTTCAATCTCTTTTTCCTTTTTTACTTCCTCTTTTTTATCAATAATATTTTTTACAATAGAGCCAAGTTCTCTAACATATCTTTGATTAATTTCTCCATCTTTGGTGCACCATGCTTTTACAAAATCACTAACAGCAGATTTAATACCAGAAGTATCTGTCATTCTGTTTATAACATATTTACCATATTCTATTTGGATCCTTTCTAAATGTAGTGATATTTTCTTTCTATATTCTGTGTTATTTAATTTTGGATTAGTCCAAATTTTTGATAAAAATGCTTGTTCTAATATTCTATCTAATATAAGATTTTTTAATGATTCATAATTAACATATTGCTTATCTTTTTTATAAAATATTGGTAAGGTTTTAGCTTGTCCATTATACATATATCCTATATAAACTTTACCAGTTCCACCATCAACAATAGTTTTAAATCTTTCTTTTAAATTATTTTGATCCTCAACTTGTTCTGTTAAAAATCTATCTATTCTATCTAAATCATATGATTCAGTAATTTTTTTATAAACAGTGTATTTAACAAGAGTTGAATTCTTATTATCGTTTAAAACATTAAAATTACCATACACGTATTTATTTTTAGGGTTTTTATTATTTTTAGAATAATCAACTAAAAATTTTTTATACTCTTCATCTGAACGAAAAACTTTTGTTTCAGCATGGTCAGTCATCATTAAGAAATATCTATTACCATTCATAGTATACACCTCTTTTTCAAACATATTTTAGCATAAGCAAAATAAAAAGACAATCACTTGTCTTTTATTTTAGTATCCATGCATTACATAAATATCTTTGTCCAGTATAAGTATAGCCTCCTGGATCATTTATTAATTTTCCATTAATTACCATAGTTGATGAACCTCCACCATCCAGATTTGCTGCATTATAAGCACCATATTGATATAAGAAATCTGCAAGTTGAACCATGGAAAGACCAGGTGAACCTTTACCACGTCCATCAGATACGGCAAATAACACTATTCCATCTTTTCTTTGAGCAATGGCTGTTCGTGGAGCATAACCCCATCCTCCGTCACCTTTCATCTCTGCTTTTTCACCGTTTAGAATTAAGAAAGGCCCAAAAGTCATTGCATCTCTCATTCCATTTTCTATCGCTGTTTCTGCATCTTCATATGTTAGCATTAATACATTATCATAATTAAATCCAATGAAACCTCTACCATATGTTATTTTTCCGTTTTCTGATGTTATTTTTCCATCTTGAATGATAGTTCCAACAGGTTTTATCGCTCCAGTTGATTTATTTCTAGAATAACCAGATGCATTTACCGCAGCAATTGCATCAAAACTTTTTGCTAAACTAGTCATCATTTGTCCACCCTTTGCATTTTTAGGTGAATTAACTAAAGATAATCTTGATGGATCATATACAACTAATAAATGAATTGTATTCTTTTTATATTTTGTAGTAATTACTTTATATAAATCATTACCTTCATCTCTTTTTAGAACTTGTTCTTCAAACTCATTAGCGTATTCTGTAACCTCTGCATTATTAAATTCAATATCACTTGTGTTACTACTACTTTTAACAAACTCATCAACCACATTTTCTTTCATAACTTCTGCTATTATCTCATCATTATAAAATATATAAGCTAAATATTGATGTGTTTGGGTAGTCATTGCAGATGTTACTAAAGTACTTCTAAAAAAAGTAATTGGTCCATAAGTTATGAAAAATCCTATTAATGCAAGTACATCTAATATTATTAAAGTTATAAATAATTTATCTTTTTTCTTTTTTTGCATAATTTACTCCAATACATATGGATCTTCCTCTGATCCACTTCCGCCTTTTACTTTTAAATTTGAATTTAAATATAACACAGGTCTAACACTTCTATTAATATGAATTCTATCGGTATAAATTGTATTATCTGATGATAATACATAAATAGTTTTACTTCCATCGTATACTGGAGTCAATGTATAAATTCCGGTATAGTCCATTACATATAAATCATTTAAACTTGGAAGACCAACATATGCTTCTACTTCATTTTCATAAATAGATTTGTAATCGTAATTATTGTTTGAATTATAATAGCCAATATAAAATTTACCCTTTACTAACATATCTTTGTTTTCAAGTGAATTATAATAATCATTATTTAAATATTTATAAATTGATGATGATGTATATAAATTTGTTTTCTTATCGAAATATCTCTTATCCTCTAACACTCCATTTAACATTATTTTTGTTCCTATAGAATCTTGATCAATAATTTTCCATGTTTGATTATTAAAACTTACAAATTCATTAATATGTTTTTGATTTAAGAAGTTATCATCTTTTTCTCCTATTATATATGGGTCTTCAAGCGAACCTGTTCCTGAAGAATAATATACTTCATTATTTAAAGTTATAACTGGTTTAATTCCATAATTGTGTGCTACTTTTGTTGATTTTATTTTACCTTCTTCATTAACATAATAATATCTATTTTCATCTTTCATATTGCTTAACCAATAACTATATTGTGCTTTAACAAAGCCATCTGAACCGCCGGTTAAAATGTAATCGTTTATAGATAAAATACCAATTAAATAGTCTTCTGATTTATCACATGTTGGATTATCAACATCTTCAATTATGTCAGTGCAAACCTTAGTGTTTGATAAATATGCATCTGCAGCTTCTAAATTCCTATATAATGGTGTTGCTTTATCATTTAAATATTCATATATTATAGATTTATCTTCTTTGCTTGAATTTGCTAATACTAACAAATTGTCTTTAGAAACCATTTTAATTTCTCCATCTAGACTTATTGATATAATTTGCCACAAAAGTCCAGAATATTTAACATAGTTGTTAGTATATTTACTATTATATATATACTCTTCATCATTTTTTAATAAATCTCCATTTATATAAGAATTATTAATTATCTTTTTATGCAAGTATGTATATGTTGTTACTTCTTCTTTTGTATTAAAAACCTTATAATAATGAACTAATCTATAACCATAAAAGCATATACATGCTAATAAAAATATAATACTAAATATTTTAAAAATTTTTTTACCCATATTAAAAAACCTCTACTCTAAAAATATTATCATAAAAATAAATGCTAAACAAGTCTAAATATGCAAAATTATTTATTTTACATATTTTAAAATAAAAAAATCTTAATAAAGATTTTTTTATTTATCAAATCTACCAACAAAATTAAGAGTTGAACATTTATCAAGAGGAAGTTTAACTGGTTTATGTGTACTTGCAGATAAATATATTGCTAATACTAACTCTAAAGCTCTTTTACCAGCTTCAGCATCAACATATGGACTTCTATCTTCTACAATTGCTTCTATCATATCCTTATATAATGGTGTATGACCTAAACCATATACGTTCTTGTGTTCTTCAGAAAATTCTGATTTAACTTTTTCTTCATCTTCACCATCTTCAAATCTCCATACTTCTATTTTATTAACAGAACTTCCACCAGCTTTAGCTGTTCCTTTACTACCAAATACATAAAGAGTCTCTTCTAAATTCTTTGGATATACATTTGAAGTTCCTTCTAAAATTCCATATGTTCCATTTTTAAATTTTATTAATGCTAATCCAGTATCTTCAGCCTCAATATATGGATGATCTAAATTATCAGTATATGCATACACTTCATCAATATCATTACCCATCATCCATCTAAGCAAATCTATGTTGTGGATACATTGATTCATTAACGTTCCACCATCCTGAGCCCAAGTCCCTCTCCAAGGAGCTTGATCATAATACCCTTTATTTCTGTTCCATAATATATGTGCTGTTCCATAATATAATTTTCCAAAACTACCACTTTCTAAATTTTGCCTAATTTTTTGAATAGCTTTATTAAATCTATTTTGATGACAAGCACAAACTTTTAAGTTCTTTTCTTTTGATAATTCTATTATTTTATTAGCATCTTCTATAGATAATGCTATTGGTTTTTCAATAATCACATTAACACCAAGATTCAAACAGTCAATTGCAATTTTAGCATGTTCCCCACTTTCTGTTGCAATTGCTACTAGATCTGGTTTTTCTTTAGAAATCATTTCTTTATAATCAGTATATTCATTTACATCCTTAATTACTGGAAATAATTCCTTTTTCTCTTTCATCTTTTGTGGTATTAAATCACAGATACCAACTATTTCTAAGTTATTGTTAATTGCTGCTCCTATGTGATTAGGAGATATTCTTCCGCATCCTATTAAAGCATATTTCATTTCCTTACCTCTTTTCTTTAAATTTAAAATCATATATGATAAGCTTAAAATCAAATAAAACACATTTGATCCACCAATTCTTATCATATAATCTTCAAATAGATTAATGACTAAAAACAATAATATTAATAATATTAATAAAAATGAATTCTTACCATTACTTTTTATTATTAATAATACTATACTTGCAATCAATAATACTATAACAGTTAAACCAATTATACCATCTCTTGCTAAGAAAAACAAATAATTATTATGTGGGTATCCTTCTTTTAAATAATCTATTCCATTTTCTTTAAAATACTCTCTTTCCATATTAAAATAATTTAATCCACCAACACCTATAAATCTATTATTTTTATATAAGTACTTTGCTACATCATGATATGTATTTCTGGTTTTATATGAACTAACTACTCTATTATTTATGCTAATGATTCTATAATACATTTCCTCATTATAGTTATTATAGTTAATAATTTTTTCAGTAACATTTGTACCAAAGACAGAATCAAACTCATTTGAAAATGATAAATATAAATAATTATTATCAGGTAAAATTAATGTTAGTATAAGAATATAAATTATCATGAATAAATTAAAATATTTCTGCTTATTATTATGTTTTAAAAACACATACAATAGGAATATTATAATAGTTCCTAACATGATTACATAACCACTTCTACTATATGTTAAACATATTGATAGAATTATCATTGATATTAATATATACTCATGCCATTTCTTATGTGAATTAATAAATAAATAAAAACATAAAGTTAGTATTAAAAAAAAGCTATATGCATTTGGATTATTAAAAAAGCTTTGAATTCTTCCAAATGAAAGCATAAAGATATTTGTACCCGCCATATTTAAATTAAATCTAAAAATATAATTTAAAATTCCATAACCAATTATAGAATATGTAAAAATTGTAAAAATTTTATAAATTTTTTTAACATCATTTAAGTTAAAATTTATACTTAAAATAGTTATAAATAGTAATATTGGGTATAAAGTATTTAGTACTATGTATCTATAAGAAAATATACTCTCAAAATAAAAATTATTTAATACAAGGTACTGCATTAAATAATAAAACAAATATATTATAATTGAAAATAATAATATTCTATTCTTTTTTAAAAATCTTAAAGTATTCTTAAAATTTAAAATCAAAAATATTGATATTAAAACATAATCATATCTAAATTTTAAAGAATCTAAAAATAAATTATAAAATAATATACTAACAAACAATACTACATTAAGTATTTTTACTACCCTTTCTTTCTTGTTCATTGATATACCCCTTTAACTTCTTTATTTTAACTTTATAATCTAAATTTTTTAAAGCATATTCACGTATTTCTGAAGTTATTTTATTTATATCATCATTATATATCTTCTCCACAAAATCTATTATATCTTGTAAGTCAAAAATCGTATCATTATTCTCAACTTTTAGAAAATATTTTTTATTATACTTCATAGGCATATCTTGATCTATTTCAGAAAATACAACAGGTATTCCTCTTGAAAAATATTCTCTATTTTTTAAAGTACATGCATAATCAATATTTTTCTTATAGCATCCTAATGATCCAATAGCTATATGAGCATTATCAAATAATTTATCCATTTCTTTTTTACTCTTATATCCATTAAATACCACTTTTTTTTCTATACCTAATTCTTTGATTAAATTAGATAAAGAATCTTTTTCGTTTATAGGACCATAAATATTTAAAATTACATTTTTGTCTCCACGATAATTAGCAATCGATTTGAATATTCTTTCTAAACCATGCCAATATCTTATATTCCCAATAAATAATAAATTAATATTTTTATTATCATATTTAGGAGGTTTTCTTTGTGGGTATTTTGAAACTTCTATTCCATTACTTAAAGAAATCCCTTCTATATTATTGTATAATTTTTTTTGATAATTATGTACCTGATCAGTAACAGCTACATAACAAAAAGCATATTTTCTAACATATTTGTCAAATAATAAACTAGTAATAGTATTGATAGATTTATTAGATTTATACTCTTCTCTTTCAATTGAATTATGCTCAAATATAAATTTATTCTTATATTTTTTTACTAATTTAATAAATCCTAAAAATAAAGGATTAAATCTCATATAAATATAATCATATTTTCCAGCTTCAGCTGTACATACTTTATCAAGTTCTTTATAAATTTTTTCTATTAAAATAATCTTTTTAATTTTATTATCATTTATTTTATAAAATTCAATTGGAACAAAATTTATATATTCATATTTATCATAATCTTTAATAAGTTCTTTTTGATCTTTATCATAAAAAATAAATGTTTTATGTAATATACCTTCTTCATTCATATATTTTGATTGAGTCATTACTTTTTCGATTATTCCAGAACTCTTAGTAACATCATTAAATTGTACTAAAAACATTAATTTTGACATATTAATACCTCAACAATTCTATTTCTTTTTTTATTGTGTTTTCGTATGAGCATTTTTCTTTTATAAACTTATATGAATTAACTGATTTTTGTTCATATTCATTTTTATTATAATAAATACTTTTTAATGATTCAACAAACTCTGGTACACTATTTACTAAATATGTTGTACTTGAAGGAGAAAATTCAGATATTGCTTCTACATCTGATGCAACTGAAACCAGCCCACTTGCCATAGCTTCACATCTAGAAACTCCTTGTGAGTCACCTCTTTTAGGGTACAAAAACACTCCATATTCTTCTTGCAATTTTGCTATTTCATCATGAGTGAATACCTTATTTTTCACTTCTACATTATCAAAATTCATAATATCTTTTGTATACTCATTAAATAGTTTACCTGTACCACAAATTAAAAACTTAAATTTACTAAATTCTTTTTCTTTTGAGAAAGAAACTATTATATCTTGAGTCATGTCACCAGCATATATATTATTTGAATAATTATTTATCGAAAGTACATTAAGTCTTTGATTTAAACTTTTTTTCTTATAAATAAATTTATCAAAATCAACATAATTTGGTATAACTTTATAATTCTTATACTTAATATTTATATCTTTTTCAGAGGCATTTTTATTCCAGTCTGAAACAAATACGAAAGTTATATCTTTACATTTTTTATTTAGCATTATTATGTTAAAGAATTTTATTTTATTAAATACTATAAAAGCAATTACTTTTAATAAAAATTTTGGATTAATAAGTTTCTTTTTTGAATAATTAATTCTATCAAGTCTTCTTTTATAACTAACACTATCTGATCCATGAAACCAAACAAATACTTTCTTATTTTTTAAATATCTTAAAATAAAATATGCACTTTTATTATTTAAAAAATGAAATACATATTTATCATAATTATTTATTATTGATTTTAATTTTTTTAAGTTACCACAAATAACATTTACATTTTCATATGAATATTCTTTGTTATTATTATTTAATGCAAAAACATCTACATCAAAATGTGGTAAATAATTTTTTACTCTTTCATGTACAAATTGATAACTTATTTTTCCTTCATTAGGATAATCTGGTACAACCACTAATACTTTCATTTTTTTCTCCTTGTAAAGAAAGTGATGCATCTTTTAATAAATTTTCTGAAATTATCATCAAATCTATAGTATATAGCTCCAGTTACTACTGCGGTCGTTATAAAAAATACTAAAGATACACAGATCCAATTTATTAAATTATCAGTATATAAAGTTCTTATTTTAAATGTTAAAGATAAAATTATTACTATTAATATTGAGATGATTGATGCTAACATTTTCTTATAAAAATCAAATTTTTTATGTTCAGTAAAAACATCTCTATATAAAACTTTTATTGTTAAAGGAGCCCAGATAAATAGTGCTGAAAAAACAGTAGCAAATACTATTCCAGCTATTTCATATTTTTTTATTAATAATACTGATAAAGTTATATTAACTATCGTTGCTATAAAGCTATAATATTTTGTCTGTTTAAACACACCATTAGAACTTGCGGCTATATTAATAGGTATTGTAATTATATTTGTAAACACTAATGATGTAAAAGCTAAAACTCCTGGTAAAGATAAAATATATTCTGATTTACCTATCCATATTTTTATAAATGATACTACTGAAATAAAGAATGTTGAAGTAACTATTATAGAAAAGTATGATGAAAATGATAAATATTCTTTATATATATCATATCCATTTTTATTGACAACCTCTTTATTAGAAAATAAATTTCCAAAACTATGTGTTGTTGATTTCAAAATTGAATCAACCGCATCTTTTAAATACTTAACTATATAGAAGTATGATGAATAAACACTTACAAAAGAAAGACCATTAAATATTGATAGAACAATTTGATCACTACTATTATTTATTGATCCTCCTAAATTATGAATAAATACATCTTTTGATAATTCAATTGAATCTTTATCTATTTTATTTGTCTTCTTAATATATGGATATTTTTTCTTGCATATATATTGTAAACATATACCTTTTATTAATATAAATGGATAACTCATTAATACATATTGAGTTAAACCAATTCCTTTTAATAGAGCTATAGCTATTAAAATATCATATGTTATAGTACAAGTATTAAAAATTATATTAACAATATACTGTTTTTGATCCGAACATAACAAAATATAATATTTTTTATACCAAACATATTCAATTACATAAGGTATTCCTGAAAGAAGGAAAATTTTATATAAAAATATATTATCGTATACATTATTTTTAATAATCAATGGAACTATTAACATTAGAACAAATAATATACCTAATATAAATAATCCTATTCTTAAGAAAAAATATTTTGCAGTATTAAAAATCATAGAAACCTGATCTTTATCACCTTCAGCAAGTGGTTTATATAGTCTATATATAATTGCACTACCAAGTCCTAATTCTGCAAGCGATAAATAGCTTAGTATTCTTGTAATCATCTGCATTAAGCCATTTGCTTCTGAACCAAGTCCGCCAATAAAAAATTTTATTTTTAAGAATCCTAATACACCTATAATTACCATTGATATTACACCAGTAATCATAGTGAGAAAACTATTACGTGATCTCATTGTTCACCTCACTTATTTTTAATCTTTATAAATAGATTTGGAAAACATTTAAAGGCAAAATATCCGATTTTCCTATATAATTTTGTTTTTAAATCTATTTTAAAACCTCCCATTTTAACATTTGACTTTAAAGCATATTTATAATAATTATTAAATATTTCTTTTAATTCTTTTCTTATTGATTTATCATTTGTTTTAGAATAAAACTCAAAAACAAAAAATACTATTCTAAGTGCAACATAATTATATAAATATTCATAATTAAGAGATTTATATAAATTAAATGACTCAATTCTAGCATATATAACATCTAATTTTGATCTTGAAAATTCAGAATTACAAATACTATTTGAATTATCTAAATAATTATATAATATTTTATCTATATTAACTTTTTTACTTGTTTTTAAATACACGTTTGTCAAAAATTCATAATCTTCACTTGTATGAAAAGGTTTAAATCTAATATTATCCAAAATTTCTTTTTTAAATATTTTATTCCATAGCATATTTTCAAAATAAATAAGTTCTAAAAAACTTTTACTTATTTTATAACTATCAGATTCACTATATTCTTTTTGCTTCTTTTCGTATAGAATTTCACCAGATTCATTTACCCTATTATATCCACATTCTACTACATCAGCATTACTTTTAACAACATTAGTTAAAAGAGTTTCTACATAATCTTTTTCAATGTAATCATCAGAATCAATAAAGCAAATATAATCTCCAGTTGATAAATTTAAACCTTCATTTCTAGCGAAAGATACACCTTGTTTAGATGTATTCTTATATATTATTCTTTTATCTTTTTTTTGATACTTTAAACAAATTTCCTCTGCATTTCCAGAAGAATTATTGTTTATTAGAATAAGTTCTATATTTTTGTATGTTTGATTTACTATAGAACTTATACATTTATCTAGAAATTTTTCAGTATTATATATTGGTACGATAATTGATACTTTTTTATTTAGTTTCATATATATTCCTTATAATTTTTCTAACTCAGTTTCTAATTCAGAAACAAAATTATCTCTATTTGAAACAAATTTTTTAAATTTCTTTTTTAAAGTCTTTTCATAAGTTTCTTTAAAATCTTCTGCGTTTTCAACAAACTCTGCATATCCTCTTTCTTTTAATACTTTCATATCAAGTCCGTGATCATCAATTGCTTCCCCAAATCTACCTAATCTAGGAAAAATAATAACTTTTTTTCCTTTCAAAAGAGCTCTGAAAATACTACCTGTTCCACTTGCTATTACCACTGTTGCTTTGTCAATTAATTTATCCATTTCTTCATATCCAACAAAGCCCAAAAATTCAACACCTTTTACATCATATTCTGTATCACAATATGCTTGAATTACTATTTTATCTTTAATATTAGCATTTATTACAGCATTTATTATTCTATTACACTGTAATTTCCTGCTTCCCATCGTAACTAATACCATAAAATCACCCCTAATATATTGTTCCTAAATATTTTGCTTTTGGATATAGCTTTAGCATTTCAGGCCATTGAACTATAAATAAATTTGCTATAGGATATATTATTTTTCCGGATGATGACTTTTTATTCATTCTAGCAAAAGATTCTATATATACTATTTTTTTGCCTAATAATTTTCCTATTACACACATAGGAAAAGCAGTACCAGCACCAGTCGTAATTATATACTTAGGATTAAATTTAATTATATATCCAAAAGATTTAAAAAAATTGTATATAAAAAGAAATATGAAACTTATTCTCTTTCTAGAAGAAAATACTAAAAATTTAATGTTATATTTATCTAACATACTTTCAGTAACACTGTTTTTTTCTGTAACAATTAAACTATCAAATTTCTTCATTAGAGGTTCTAACTGCAATAACTGAGTTAAATGACCTCCTGTGCTAGATATAAATATTGCTTTTTGTTTCATATTTCACCTTATATTATTTATAATAATTCTATATTTTTTCTATTTTTTATATTTTTCATAGCATTTCTACTATCAAAAATTAATTTTGCATGTTTTGAAAACATTTCATAATCAACATTTGTATGATCTGTTGTAATAATAACTAAATCATATTTTTCTATATCTTTTTCTTTTAAATTTTTTAAAGTCTTATAGCTTTTACCATTATGCTTAAAATCACTTATATATGGATCATAAGAATTTACTGTTGCTCCTCTTTGCTCTAAAATTTCAATTAATTTTAATGCTGGACTTTCTCTATAGTCATCAATATTTGGTTTATAAGCTATACCACTTACTAAAATTTTAGAACCAGCTATAGATTTATTTGATTTAAAGCTTAAAAATTTACTGCAACGTTCAACTATATATTCTGGCATACCAACATTAATCTCTCCAGAAGTTTCAATTAATTTAGTATGGTAATCAAATTCTCTTGCTTTCCATGTTAAATAATATGGATCTAGTGGGATACAATGGCCTCCAAGACCTGGCCCTGGATAAAATGCATGATATCCATATGGTTTTGTTTTAGCTGCTTCAATAACTTCCCATATATTTATACCCATCTTATTACAAATTATTGCCATTTCATTTACAAGTCCTATATTAATATTACGATAAGTATTTTCTAATATTTTTTCCATTTCAGCTACTTTTGGAGATGAAACAGTTTTAACATCACTATTTAAAACTTCTCTATATACTTTTGCTATACATTCATTAGCATCTTTACCTAATCCACCAACTATTTTTGGAGTATTCTTTGTTTTATACTCTTTATTTCCTGGATCAACTCTTTCTGGAGAAAATCCCAAAAAGAAGTCTTCACTACATTTTAATCCAGATTCTTTTTCTAAAATAGGCTTTAATAATTCTTCAGTTGTACCTGGATATGTAGTTGATTCTAAGACAACCATTGTTTCTTTTTTTAAATTAGCACCAACTGAATGAGCAGTAGCTTCAATATAACTTACATCTGGTTGTTGATATTTATCAAGTGGTGTTGGGACACAAATTGCTATAAAATCTAATTTTTTGACTTTAGTAAAATCTGTTGTAGCTAATAATTTCTTTTCTTTTACTACATGTTTTAGAACTGAAGGTACAATATCACCAATATAGTTTTCACCATTATTTACTTTTTCAACTTTAGATTCTTGTACATCAAATCCAATAGTTTCAAACCCAGAATCTGCAAATTCAACTGCTAAAGGTAATCCAACATATCCTAACCCTACAATTCCTATCTTTAAAGTTTTATTACTAATTTTTTCTAATAATTTTTTTTTCATCTTTCACAACATTTCCTTCTACTAATTTATATTTACTTTTACAAGCTGGACAACATAAGTCATCATCAAGCTTAATTCCACACTCACATATATTTCCAATCTTTCTTGCTGGATTTCCAACAACAAGTGCATAATCTGGTATATCATGAGTTACTACACTTCCAGCCCCAACTAGTGCATATTTTCCTATTGTGTTTCCACAAACAATAGTTGAATTTGCTCCAATACTAGCACCTTCTTTTATTAATGTTTGTTTATATTCGTCTTTCCTTGAAATAAAACTTCTAGGATTTATAACATTTGTAAATACACAAGATGGTCCTAAAAACACATTGTCCTCACATACAACTCCAGTATATACTGAAACATTGTTTTGAATTTTAACTCCATTACCAAGTTTAACATCAGGTGAAATAACAACGTTTTGACCAATATTACAATTATCACCTATAACACAGTTACTCATTATATGACTAAAGTGCCATATTTTTGTTCCTGAACCAATTTTTGCATTATCATCTACATAAGATGATTCATGAACAAAATAGTCATCATTTTTTCCCATTTTCTAAATCATACTCCTTTAAACAACTAATAACATAATCTTGTTCTTCTCTTGTCATTCCAACATATAATGGAATAGCAAATGTTCTCTTAGATAAGTATTCACTTACTTCTAAGTCTCCTTCTTTATAATTTAAATAATCAAATGCATGTTGCAAATGAAGTGGAATTTTATAATAAGTGCCAGTTGCAACTCCTTTTTCTTTTAAAAACTCTTCTACCTTTTCTCTTTCTTCAGATTGTAAAATATATAAGTGATATACATGATTTACATTATCAGCTTCATATGGTGTTACAAAAGAAGTATCCTTTAATTGCTCGTTATAATATTTTGCAAGATTTCTTCTTTCTTCAGTCCACTCGGGCAAGAGTTTCAACTTTAATCTTAATAATGCTGCTTGAATTGCATCAAGTCTTGAATTACATCCAATTATATAATTATTATATTTATCAACTGGACCTTCATCTTCATCAACTACATTATTCATAAGTTGATATGCATTTTTACCCATTTGACCACTTCCGTGAATTTTTATTGCTCTACATATTGTATCATAATCATCATTGTCAGTAGTAATCATTCCTCCATCTCCTGCACAGCCTAAATTCTTAGTTGGAAAAAATGAGAAAACAGTTATATCTGAAATACTTCCTATCATTTTACCATTATATTTACTTCCAACAGCTTGGCATGCATCTTCTAAAACTTTTAAATTATGCTTTTTAGCAATATCAATTATTTTGTCCATATTAGCTGGTTGTCCAAAAATATGCACTGGTAAAATCACTTTTGTTTTATTTGTTATTTTATCTTCTATCTTTGAATAATCAATATCGTAAGTATCTTTTAATACATCAACAAAAACTGGTATAGCACCAACCGCTGCAATAGATTCAGCTGTTGCAAAAAATGTATAAGATGAAGTTATAACCTCATCACCAGTTTTTACTCCTAGAGCTCTTAAAGCAATGACTAATGCATCTGTACCGTTTCCGACAGAAATTGCATGTTTAGCATTTACATATTCAGCAAATTCTTTTTCAAATTCATTTACTTCATTTCCCATTATGAAACTTGATGATTCAAAAATCTCATTCAATTTCATTTCAAAATCTTTTTTAATAGGTTCATGTTGTCTTCTTAAATCTAATAAAGGTATATTCATTATTTCACTCCATTCTTTTGTATAGATTCGCCAACATAATTATATCATACTTTTTAGAATGGGAATAGGAAAAATAAAAAAGACTATTTCTAGTCTTCGCTTTTTTCCTCTAATACTTCTTTTATTTTTAATTTAGCTTCTTCTACTGTTTTTTGATCAGGATACATGATAGATAAAGCGGAATTTGGATAAGAGTATGTTGGTTCCATACCACCTGTTCCACTTAAATTAGAATTAATAAATTCCCATCCTCTCATATCACTCAATTGGAATTGCACTATTGAAGTTATATTATCTGCTGATAAGTTAGATTCAAAAGTTCCTTCTAAAGATTTTAAAATTCTATCATAATTTTGTATTAAATTTTTAGAAGATGTTAATTTATCAACCACAAGTTTAATTACTTGTTGTTGATTTTCTCCTCTATGTCTATCTCCAGTTTTATAAGCATGTCTTTCCCTTGCAAAAGCTAAAGCACATTTTCCATCTACTTTATTTTCTCCTGGTTTAAACAAACAACTTTTATCTGTCCAACATCTAAAACTATAATTAACATCACTATTAATAGTTATTCCGCCAATTGCATCAACTAACTTTACTACTGAATTAAAGTTTACTCTAATATAATAATCTGCTTTATATCCAAGTATATCCTCTACTGTAGCTTTTGAAAGGTTTACTCCACCAAGAATACCAGCATGTGTAAGCTTATCTCTAAGTCCACTCTTTCCATGAAGATGTACATAGTAATCTCTTGGAATGTTTACTAATAATACTTTTCTTGTTTCAGGGTTTACTACTACAAACATATTTACATCACTAAGGCTTCTAGATGGCATTGAATCACTTCTAGTATCTATTCCACTTAAGTATACTATAAATGGTTCTTTCATAATATTAGCTTCATTATTAATATTTTCAAGTATTTTTTCAAATTCAATTTCATCTATTTTCTTAAGATTATCTTTATAATTTTCATCATTTTCAATTAATGCATCATAACTGCCAGCATTTATTAATATAATCTTTTCATTATCTTCAAGTAGCCCATCAAATAAATTATGGTAATCATCTACTTCTTTTAAAGTCACTTTTAATCTTTTAGTAACTATTTCTTTAAGTTCATTAATCTCTTCTATATCTTCATAATAATATACTATTTTATTTTTAATATCAGATTTTTTATTATAATCAGAATTTTTATTAACTACTACATAATAAATATCTTTAGTAGATTTTACATGAAGTCCATTATTTAGAAAATCATATGTTTCATATAATTTATAAGTTACATATGATTCACCCACAATAAATATAATTGCAAGTAAGCTTATTATTATAAGTATACCTTTTTTTATTTTTCTATTAATGCAAATAATAAAATATATAAACCATAATAATCCTAAAATTATACATAATGGATAAAAATATTTATTTGGAAGTACATTTAATTTATATATTACATATAAAAATGCACATAAAACTAATAGCGCTATAACACATATTATTTTACTAAATATTCTTGCTTTCTTCTTACTTTTTTCTTTACTCATTTTTGTTCACCTTCAAATTCTAACACATATTATTCAATTGTTACACTCTTTTTATTAATGTGAACTTCAATATAAGTTCTTCCATCACTTACACTAATTTCTGAGCCATCTAAATATGTATATTTTGTTTTACTCTTTCTAGATTCTTTACTCCATTTAATAGGAACAGCATATCCATTTGTGATATAGTATCCATCTCCTGAACCTACTGTTTTTAAATCCCAATATTTACCATCAGGCATTACACTATAATTTATTTTTTCTATTATTATATTTTTTGTAGTGAATTCTTCTTTTGTATTATGATCTTTTGTTCTTACTCCATTTACAATTCTAACGTACATTTTAGATTCTTCATCATACTCAAATACAGTTGTAATATTTCCATATGGCAAAGTAACTTTTTTAGCCTCTTTTACACTCTCCATATTACTTAAATCAGTATCACCTACATTATAATTAAGAAGAATTGTATTATCACTTTCAAGACTATATCCTTTTTTATTCTTAGCATAATCATATACTTTATCAGTATCTAGATAAACTGTATGTTCTGTTGCTAAATGTTCTTTATTATCTCTCCACATAGAACCTTCGCTTTTTAAACCTTGGATATAATTAATTGCACCTTTTTTTAATTCATCTTCTGTATAGTGACTCCATCCAAATGAAACAAATATTGCATCACTTTCATATGAAAAATCTATAAAGTTATGTCTTGCACTTCTTATTGTTCCCACATTTACATTACTAACATCTTTAAATAAAGCAAGTAATCTTGATGTAAATCCTTCTGTAGGTAGTTCATATATTAAATATGCTTTATTTAACCCCTCTTGAACCTTAACCGCAACTGGTGTATTGTTAACAGAAACTGCAAGTGGTCTTGTTTTTGAATTAATATCAATTATATCAACAATCTCTTTTGGTTCTTCCTTTTTAGGCTGTAAATCATTATCACCTTTTTTACCACATCCTGTTAATAAACCTACAAATATAATTGATAATAAAACAAATTTTAATAACTTATTCATTTTTAACACCTCTTTTATAACCTAATTTATAAACTAAATAATATGTTCCATAGAATATTATACCACACATACCGCCTATGCTATCTATTAAAACGTCTTTAAACTGTCCAGTTCTGCCAACCACAAATGTTTGATGATACTCATCTAAACTAGAAAATAAAATTATTAATAATGTAGTTATTATGAATGATAACACAAATTTTTTATTTTTAAATATTACATTAACCATTAATATAATTAAAAATGATAATACAAAGTATACAAAAGCATGCATAACTTTTCTAAGAGGTGTATTTAATAAAGCACTAGCTTTTTCTAATTTAACTTCATTAGGATGACTATTAGTTATTCCATATTTATTTGTTATATCCAAAGCATCTTCTATAAAAACAGTAATAATACTAGAACTTTTTCCATTAGAATTCTTATTATTCATTGAACTTAATTTATAAATAGCAAATATCCACAAAATAATTAGTAATGATAAAACTATTATTAAAATTATTCTTTTTTTCATATTTCCTCTATAATTCTATTTCTAAAGCTTTCTTTATAACATCATCCATATCATAATATTTATATTCAGCAAGTCTTCCGCCAAATATAACATTTTTTTCTTTTTTAGATAGTTCTCTATATTTATCAGCAAGTAAATTATTTTTTTCATCATTTATAACATAATAGGGTTCATTTTTCCCGTTATAATCATCTGGATATTCATAAGTTACAACTGTTTTAGGAGAAGTAGTATCAAATTCAAAATGCTTGTGTTCAATAACTCTTGTATATTTTGGATTTACATCGGTATAGTTAACAACTGCATTTCCTTGATAATTATTTATATTCATTACTTCTGTTACAAACTTTAATGAGCGATATTCTAACTCTCCTAATTCATAGTTGAAATATTCATCCAATTTGCCAGTGTATACTATTTTTTTAGCAAGGCTATTATACTCTTCTTTATTATCAAAATAATTAGTATTAAGTCTTACTTCCACTCCATCAAGCATACTCTCAATTAATTTGGTGTAACCCCCAATTGGTATTCCTTGGTATTTATCATTAAAGTAATTGTTATCATATGTAAGTCTTACTGGTAATCTTTTAATTATAAAGGCTGGTAAATCTTTGCATTCCCTATTCCATTGTTTTTCAGTATAACCCTTTATTAATTTTTCATAAATAGTTCTACCAACTAAACTAATTGCTTGTTCTTCTAAATTTTTGGGTTCTAAATTTATTTCATGTTTTTCATCTTCAATATGTCTTAAAGCATCTTCTGGTGTTACAACATCACTCCATATTTTAGAAAAAGTATTCATGTTAAAAGGTAAATTATATACTTCATCTTTATATCTTGCGATTGGGCTGTTGGTATACCTATTAAATTCCACAAAAGAATTTACATAATCCCATACATCTTTATAATCAGTATGAAATATATGTGCTCCATATTTATGAACATTTATTCCTTCAATATTTTCAGTATATACATTGCCTCCAACATGATCTCTTTTATCGATCACTAATACTTTTTTACCCATATTTTTAAGTCTATTTGCAACTGTTGAACCAAACAAGCCAGATCCTACTATTAAATAATCATACATAAATATCCTCCTATGCATTTAATCTCTATTATATAAATCTCTTGTATAAACTTTATCAGTATAAGGAATTAAACTATCATCTAATCTATTAGCTAAAATAATATTTGATAAATTAATAAACTCTTTAAAATCTTTTATAACTTTACATCCATTAAATTCATTCATATTTAAAGTTGGTTCATAAATAATAATTTCAACATTTTTTTCTTTCAATATATTAATAATTGTTTGAATAGCTGATGATCTAAAATTATCAGAGCTACTTTTCATTGTTAATCTATAAATACCTACTACTTTAGGATTTCTTTTTAATACTTCAGTTGCTATATGATCTTTACGTGTCTCATTACTTTTAACAACTGCTTCTATCATATTTTGTGGGACATCTTTATAATTAGCTAACAACTGTTTAGTGTCTTTAGGTAAACAATACCCACCATATCCAAAAGATGGGTTATTATAATAATTCCCTATTCTTGGATCTAAACAAACTCCTTCTATTATATCTTTTGTATTTAATTCCTTTATCTCAGCATACGTATCAATTTCATTAAAATAAGCAACTCTTAAAGCTAAAAAAGTATTAGCAAACAATTTAACTGCTTCGGCTTCTTTAGAAGGCATTAATTTAACTTCAACTTTTTCTTTTAAAGATATGCTTTTTAATAATTCAGCAAATTCTTGTGCTTCCTTATTTTTTCCCCCAACAATAATTCTTGAAGGATACAAATTATCATATAAAGCTTTTCCTTCTCTTAAAAATTCAGGACTAAACATAATATTATTTATGTTATATTTCTTTTTCATATCATCAATAAATCCAACAGGTATTGTGGATTTAACTATCAATGTAGCTTTATTATTAACACTTATTGCTTTTTTAATTATGTCT
>JAEEGL013629160.1_pt1 | contig 19563 bp, 15 predicted proteins | sample 9134231 | NCBI WGS metagenome assembly JAEEGL01 (sample SAMN16246548, study PRJNA631951) | gut metagenome | biome: gut microbiome; feature: rumen; material: fiber-attached | host: Bos | place: Iran: Karaj | collected 2018-10 | reverse complement strand
TCGGAGTACATCAAAAACGAAATCAAACGTCTCGAAAACAACGAAAAGGCCAAAAAGGAGGACGAGGACGACGAGCTGATGGAGTTTGAACTGACGGACACGGAACTCAAAAAAATCGAACTGTCGGAAAAACCAATTTCACTCGCCGACGTCTGCAACATGCTCAACCACCTGCGCCCGTCGTCAAAGATGCGCAAACTCAAAGCAATCAGCGCAATAGAAGTGCTCAACGCATTCGGGATGATAGACCGTGTGCGCCGCAAAATCATACCCACCGACGAAGGAATGAAACTCGGAATCCAATTCAAGGAATTTCAGAGCAACGGCGCGACGCTCACCAAAGTACTCTACTCAAAAGAGGCGCAGCAATTCATCATCGATCACCTGAAAGAAATCACAGAAATCAACAAGACAAAAAGATTCTAAATTGAAAATTGAAAGTTGAAAGTTGAAAATTGAAAATTCAGCCAATTACTTCAATCACTTCAATAACTTCAATTACTTCAATCACTTCAATCACTTCAATTACTTCAATCACTTTTTCTGATAAACAATGTATGGGTCGGCCTCGCGGAAAAACATTGATGCGGACAAGTAGTACGGACGTCCGTAAAATTCCCAGTAACCATTTTTCAATAGGAATACGTTGCCTTCCACCCACGGCGTATGACGGCTCTCGGTGGTGAGGGCAAGTGAAACATTGTAACCGAATGCCTTGTTGGAATTGCGACCCATGAAGCCCCATTTGGTGAAAGCCTGACCCATTCCAGCCATCAGGCGGTAAGTGTCAGCCTCCAAGACTGCGTTCATGGTGAGAAGGCTGTGGACGTTGCCCTTGTAATTGACCAACATATATTGCGGAGAGATGCCGACGTTGATTTCAGGATTTTCGTGCTTGATGGTAAAAAGACCAATATTGAGCTCCAGTCCGTAATTGAACCCCGAAAAGAAAGTCCAGCCCACCTTGAGGCGCGGTGAGATTGTAACCTTGGTGTCGAGCTGGGCACGGCATACCGACGGCAGCATGAGCAACGCGCACACCGCCATCATCAGACACACCTTATATGTAATCCTAAAACGTCTCATAACTTAATCATCGAAAAAAAGCATACAGAAGATGTTACAATTGATACAAACGTCCCCTGCATGCTCTTATTCATTATGTATAATTGCAAACTATTTCTTAGCAGTCTTCACAACGCGAAATCCATAGTAGAAATTGGGCTTGCCAGGCTTGGGGCTGTCCCTCGAAGTAAGTTTCGACATGTCGTCCACATAATACCAACTGCCGCCCCGGATTACCTTGTAAGCTCCCTGCGCGGGGCCTGTCGGGTCTTTCTGCGCCACTGCGGAATAATTGCCCCAATAGTCGAGGCACCACTCCCATGCGTTGCCGCTCATGTCGTAGATGCCGAGTTCGTTGGGCTTGAGCTTGCCCACCGACCTTGGACCGCGCTCGCGTGTGGACTCGTCGTACCAAGCCACCTCGTCGATGTCGTTGGAGCCGGCGTACTTGTAATTCTTGGACTTGTTGCCGCCCCTTGCAGCATACTCCCACTGCGCCTCGGTGGGCAGGGTGTAATTCTCGCCCGTAAATTCCGAAAGCCACTGGCAATATGCAACTGCGTCAAAATATGAAACATTGACAATAGGATAAGTGTCGTTCCACTGCCACTGCACGGCGTTGTCGTGCTCTACGTACCAATCCTTGTCGGGACTTGCAGGAAACATATGTCCCGTGGCGGTGCAGAACTGCCTGTACTGTGCCACTGTTACCTCATATTTGCCTATGTAGAAGTCGCTCAATGTAACTGTATGCACCGGCTGTTCGTCTGCATAGCCTTCGTTGCTTCCCATCTTGAAGGAGCCGCCCTTGACGAACACCATCTCGGGAGGGTTGGTACTCTGCGCGGCGGCGTCCCCCACCCCGAGGGCAGCAAACACCACGGCTGCAAGCAAAGTCCTGTATATCACACCTAACTGTCTCATATATCCAAATGAATTAAAATTATGGGTTCTTTACTGTGCGTTACGTGCAAGTCTTATGCCATAATTAAAATTTGTGAAGGCGGGTTCTGGACCGTCGCGCGAAGTTACCGTGGCGTGCTCCACCTGATAGTGCCACGAGCCGCCCCTCAACACCCTGTATGACGAAGGTACGGAGTTGAACGGGTCTGCCTGTGGGCTCTTGGCGTAGTAGACTTTGTCGTAATAATCTGAACACCACTCCCATACGTTGCCGCACATGTCGTAGATGCCGAGTTCGTTGGGCTTCTTGGAACCGACAGCCTGGGGGCCTTTAAGTTTTGACGAGTCGTCGTACCAGCACACGTCGGCTGCATTAGCGCTGCCGGAATAAATTGTGTTCTTGGACTTGTTGCCGCCCCTTGCCGCAAACTCCCATTCAGCCTCGGTGGGCAGGCGGTAGCCGTTTTTGGTGCGGTCGAGGTCGATGCCGCCGTCCTCGTTCTCGACGTAACATTTTTGCAGCCCCTCCTTGTCGGAAAGCCAGTTGCAATAAGCCACGGCGTCAAACCATGTTACACGCTGCATCGGCAGGTCGTCTGCCCAGCCCCACCACGGATGAGTGGGCAGGGGATAGAATTTTTTTGTGTCGGGATGCTCGGCGTACCAATCTGCATCGGGTTCTTCCGGCATCTTGTGTTCTCTCTTGCCTGAAAAATAGGAGGCTGACGCATCGTTGATAAACTGCTTGTACTCTTTTACAGTCAGTTCGTATTTGGCGATGTAAAAGGACTTTACAGAAACTGCATGCACAGGCCTCTCGTCAGGATCACCTTTGGGCGCGGCATTACCTGGATTGCCCATTTGGAAGGATCCGCCGTCCACAAGCACCATGTCGGGCTTGGTCTGGGCAAACATTGCAATCGGGACGCATAGCAACGCCGCAATTATAACTGATAATCTTTTCATCTTGCTGTATTTTAATTTGTTTTTGCCTTTGTTTCCTATGTTTTATAAACGCAATCAGGCGTTATTTGTTGCAATTGAGCAAAAATATTGCGCAAATATAACAAATTCCTGATATAATGCAACAATGTTTTAAATCATTTAACAGTTGGCCACTCCACCTGGTTGACGGAGTTTTTGTACGGCGAAATCGGGTAACTGCCGTCGTCCATCATGTCGAGGCACTTATTGAGGGCTTTGAGGAACGGGGACTTGTCGGTAATCTCGGCAATGGGTTTGTAATCGCCTTGAATGTAATAGCCTGGCTTTCCGTATTCATCTTCGGGCTCCACCTCATACTCCTTTGCGCCAACCGACATCACGACAGAGCCTGTGCCGGCATCCCCGTCGCCGTTTCCATTTTCATTGTTGTCGGAAGGCCCGCCGATTGAAGAATTATTTTTGTTGTCTTCCATCATCTTGCTCCACAGCGGATAATAATGGGCAAGCACTTCGTCGGACGGATGCTCCAAGACGAGCGCACGTATCGACTTCTCGTTGCTGCTATTGCGGACAATGCCCGTATACATCACCCCGCCGCCTGTGTTTTCGTCGTATGCCCCGATGGCTGAAACGGTGAAGCCGCTGTTTTCCTTGACGTCAAACCACAACGCGGGGAAGTCAATCATCGCCTTGATTGCCACGCAGCCATTGGTGGACTCGGCACGGAGGTAGATGTTGCGGATGTACTTGACGTTGTTGTTGACACCAATGTTGGTGAGGTACAGCTCGTTGGTGGTGGTGCTGCCGTCGCTTACAAAAGTGAGTACACCCCTGATGTCGGGTCCAAAAATCTTCTTGGGGAACCTCACGGCGTCGAAGTCGGTGGGCGAAAAAATCATCACCCCACGGTCGAAATCGCTGTCATAAAAGACCTCCACGGCGCGTGCCGCATTATTGTCGGCGGATACGCCTTCGGGCAGGTCGAGGATGCTGAGGTGATAATCCCACACATCACCTTCGTAAGTGATGTCTTTTTCGAGGTTCCACTGCTTGGAGCGGGAGTCGTTGTAAGAAGAATATACGCCGAGATATGGTTCGTAATAGTTCATCCAAGAATTGTTGCCGCCGCCAAATACGGATATGTCGATGGAACGTGCGATAATCGAAGCCATACCCTGCGCCGACACGAGGCTCTGCATCAGCAACTTATGGAAAACCACGTCGTCAGGAAAGACCTTGAGCGTGTCGCTGCTGAGCGAATCAAGCCCAATCGACGGATCTTCGCCTCCTGGCAGGTATATACAATTACTAGCCAACACCTCACTGACTGACTTGCCATTGTTGTCGTACGGCCTGTCATCGTCGGAATCGCCCTCCATGCTGCAAGACTGCAACGTCCAAAGAGATGTTAACAATAATATAAAAAGTATTTTAGTTTTTGTTAATGTCATTGCAATGTTTTTTTACGTAACTTAGATGTTTAATAATAAAACACGTTTAATACACTAAACCCTATTATATCTACAAAAATTATGCTACAAAAAGGCATTTTCAGCGTTTTGTTGCTCGTGGTGAGCAACACCTTCATGACCCTTGCGTGGTACGGGCACCTCCGTCTCGCGCAGATACCGAAGTATTCCAACCTCCCTCTCTACGGTGTGATACTTTTGAGCTGGCTCATCGCGCTCTTTGAGTATTGCTGCCAGGTTCCCGCCAACCGTCTCGGCTTCATCGACAACGGCGGCCCGTTCAGCCTCATCCAACTGAAAGTGATTCAGGAGGCATTGTCGCTGATAGTATTTACGGTGGTGTCGGGCATGCTCTTCGGCTCGCTCAACCTCCAATGGAACCATTTCCTCGCCTTCGTGCTGCTCGTCGCCGCCGTCGCACTTGTATTCTTGAAATAATTTTTCAATGCATTGTGCATTACTTACGCAACAGCGTGAAGATGTCCTTCATCTTCAAATCCTTGCCCTGCTGCATGATGCCGTTGCGGAAGATGCGGGCGGATGCCTTTATTATAAGGTAGCCCGTGCCTACCAGCAGCGCAACGCTCAGTATCACCTGCCATACCGGCACGTCGCCAGCAATGATTCTCATCGGCATGAGCGACGAGGAGAATATCGGCACCATCGACGCTATCACAGAGAAGGTGGAATCTGGGCTCAGCGCGACAGGCGTAATGGCGACGAATGGAAGGCTCAGCGCAATGCTTACGCCCGAAACCAACTGGTTGTAATGCTGCTGGGTCTCCGCCATCGAGCCAAACGCGGCATAGATGCTGATGACCGTTGTAAATCCCAGCACAAAATACAAAAAAGCCAACATGTACAGCTGCGGCGTGAGGTATTCCGTAAGGCTGCCAATGGAGAGTCCGTCGGCATTGTTGGTGACAAATACCGCGATCAGCACCCAAATAGCAAACTGCAATATGCCCGCGCTGCCAATGCCGAATATTTTGCCTGCCAAAAGCCGCGACGGTGGCACAGAGGTCAGCAGTACGTCAACTATTTTGGTGGATTTGTCTTCAAGCACCGACATGCCGATGTTTTGCGCAAACATCATCACCGACATCATTATCAAAAAAGCCAGGACGTAGCCGCACATCGTCCTCTTGAAGGACTCGCCCTTGACGTCTGACGATTCTGCCGTCTCTGGATTGTCTTCGCTCAACTTGAAGGTATTCACGGAGGCGGGATTGAGGATTTTGTCGATCTGCTCCTCGCTAAGCCCGCTGCGCACGATTTCCCTGCGGCGGCTGATGTTGCTGACTATCGAATTGATTGTATTGGAGACATAGAGGTCGGTGTAATTGTCGGAATAAAAATTGTATCCCGCCACCGAGTCGTACTCTATGTAGCCCTTGATTTCCTTATCAAAAATCTTCTGACGAAGGACATCCTTGTTGGCGTTTTCTATTGTGTGCCAACCCATTGCGTTGACAACACCCACTATCTCGGAGAGTGTGGAATCTTGCGCGGCTGTGAATACGCCGATGGAGATTTTGTCTTCGGAATGGTCGAAACTGCTCTCGGCAAGTATCTTCGTTATAGCCATCATGCCCAAAAACAACAGCGGCACCAAAATGACTCCGATGAAGAAACCTTTGGTCTTTGCCGTCCGCAGAAATTCAAATTTTATGATTTGTTTCAGTTTAGAGTTCATGATGCTTGCTGTTTTGGTTGGTTGGATTCGGGTTCGCAGCTGCCCGCGATGCCCACAAAAATTGAGTGCAGCGACGGTTCGTCTACTTTGAGGCTGCTGATGGAACAGCCGTTTTGGTATGCCTTGCCGACAATCTCGACGATGAGGGCGTTGATGTCGGAGCCTTTTTTGAATGAAACGTTGATGGAATTGCCCCTTTCGCTTACGCCCGCCACGGCGTCGATGCCGCTGAGGAATCCATGGTCGCCTTCGAGGTCGAGGGTGAGGGTATTGCTGCCAAACTCGCGGCGGATTTCGTGGATGGAGCCGTCGAGTATTTTTTTACCGTGGTTGAGCATGATGATGTGGTCGCAGATAATCTCGGCCGTCTCCATAACGTGCGTCGAGAAAAGGATGATGCGCCCCTGCTCCTTCATCTCACGGATTACATCAAGGAGCTGGTCACTGCTCACGGGGTCGAGCCCCGAAAATGGCTCGTCCAAAAAGAGGATTTTGGGCGAGTGCATCACAGCCGATATGAATTGTATCTTCTGCGACATGCCTTTGGAGAGGGCTTCGATTTTTTTGTTTTTCCACTCCGAAAGCCCAAACCTCATGAGCCAATGGTCTATCTGACGCTCACATTCGTCTTTTTTCATACCTTTGAGCGCACCGAGGTAATGGAGCATCTCGCTGACTTTCTGCTTTTTATAGAGGCCGCGCTCCTCGGGGAGGTAGCCGATTTGGTCGCTGTCGTCCTCGCAGTAAGGCTTGCCGTTGATGAGGATTTCGCCGCTGTCGGGGCGCAGGATGTTCATTATCAACCTGATGGTGGTGGATTTGCCCGCGCCGTTGGGTCCGATGACGCCGATTATCTTGCCCTCCTCTGCGGTAAAAGACAAGTCATCGACGGCACGGAATGTACCGTATGTCTTGGTTATGTGATTCAGTTGTAGCATACTTAGCATTTGTTTCACTTTTTCAGGGACAAATGTAAGGATTTTCCGTCAGATGCACAAAAAAAATCTACAAAAGATATTTTACACGGCATTGTGCAGCAACGCCGTGGAGTGCCGGAGCATTTTGACGAACTCTTTGGCGGAGGCTTTGAGGTATGCGTCCTTCAAAGTGTGGATGCAACCGACCATCACATTGCCCGGCTCGTCGATTTTGACAGCCGTGACGCCCTGCTCGTTGATGACGGTGCTCTCGCTCAATACTGTGACAAACTGCGTGCTGCGTATCAGGCGGAACAGCATGTGTATGTTGTTGATTTCCAATTTGACACGGAACGCATAGTCCTTGCCTGCGATGATGTCCTCGAAAGCGTTGCGGGCTTGAAGTCCCCTCGACGGCAACGCCAGGTTGTAACGGCTTAGTTCGGAGAGCGTTACGGATTGTCTTCCGACCAGAGGGTGGTATTCGTTGACGATGGCGGCGAGATGGCTGTTGAACAGGATTTCGCTCTCGATGTTTGGGTTGGAGTCCGACGGCTTGAAGGCAAGCACGATGTCGAGGTTGTGTTTGAGGAGTTCGTCGATGAGCTTAGACATATGGGTATACATGACGTTGATTTTGATGCCCGGGTACATCTTGTAAAAATCGAGCATCGTCTCGCTCACCACGCTGCTGAACGAAAAAGTGACGCCAATATTGAGTTCTCCCGTGGTCATATCCTTCAAGTCGAGGAGTTGCTGCTTGCACTCCTGCGAATTGTTGACGGTCTTGATGGCGAGTGGCAGAAGCAACCGTCCCGCCTCGGTGAGCAGCACCTGACGGCTGTTGCGCTCAAAGAGAGGCTGCTCCAACTCCTGCTCCAAGTGCATAATCTGCTGTGCAATTGCGCTTTGCGTCACAAAAAGTTCCCTTGCCGCCGCCGAAAAATTGAGCGTCTCGGCTACCTTGATGAAATATTTGAGTTGTCTGAGTTCCATTATAAAATGTTTTACGCCACAAAATTACACTTTATATATTACACGCAAAAATATTAATCATAAGAAAAACTTATAGTTGCACTTAACTTTTTATGATATTCAACAATTAGAAAAAAACGTACAAAACCCTTTCGCACACCCAGCGCAATGGGTACTTTTGCATCGTAAAACCAAACATAATGTTAAACGATTAAAAACGAAAAAATCATGAACTACTATTTGGATTTCAATTGGTTTGGCGTAGCCGCAGAAGTGGCCGCTGCATTTTTGTTGATTAGGTGGGCAATCCATCACGCCTACCATCACCACAAAAAATAAACAACTTATGGTTTCAATACTCGGGACGGCAACGATTGGGGGTCGTCCCGATATTGTTACACCTTTTATCTTCAAAGTTCTAATCCACACCGACACACACAACAAACATAATACAGACCGCCGCCGAATTTTTTCAAGAAGGAGAAATCGGCGGCGGTTGTTATGTATCAATAACATCTTTTGCAGCGCGGCAAATGTTAACAAACGTTATAATCTGCGGAATCTCGTTTTTTTTGACAGATTCCGCAGATTATAATACTTTTTAACAGAAACCGCAGAACACCCATTGTACTAAAAAAATACCCAAAAGTGTCAAACATCGTAACAAAAAATGCTTTATATTTGCATCGTCATTCAATGACAAACTTAACTTTATATATAAGGTGAAACACTAACCCACAATCTGTGTAAGCGCAAAGCAGGTTGCACAAAACAAAACAATGACTATGAAATACAAAATTATCATCATGATGCTTGCTATTACGATTGTAATGGCATGCAGCAAGGAGGAGAGCCAAGACACAGACCGATTGAATGCCACCGCATTCTCTCCCTCAACAGGCTGCTACATGGGATCATTTCTCAGACCGGATTCCCTTAAACTGGAATACCATGAGGCAGATTCAAATTATCCTGCATGGATTAAGACCAATCTGGCCCACAACAATTGCTGGCCTGAAAGCAAATTCTATGGATGTTCGTCAGAGGGCAATGATTTCGACAAGTACAAGTGGTACGCCAAGTATTATGGAGACACGACCTACAACGATTTGCAATGGATGGGAGGTAACGCTTCTGGATGTCTTATGCCACTGAAAGGAATCACAGTAGTGGCAGACAAAGCTCTCGACGAGATGCATCCAGCCGGCACTGCGCTTAACGACTTATTTCTAATAAGCTATGCACGGCTCTACCAGTACATCCAAGGCGGCTACAAACCCAAGTACAGGCTTAACGAAATTGCTTTGAAATCGACCTCTGAACTCTCAACGCTCAAAGATGTGAATCTGTTTTCCAGATATTCTGAATTGATTTTCAAGCAGCAGCCCGCCCCCGGCAAGTACACCTTCACCGTGACCCTCGACTTCGGCGAAGACCCGCTCACTGGCGAGAAGGTGACAGTGCCGCCCGCAAGCATCGAGATTGAGTTCTAATCAACACTGAAACACACACGCTACAACAATAAACAGACCGCCGCCGGATTTCCAACAAGGGGAATCTGACGGCGGTTGTTTTATATGGATGGAACCGACAATCAACCTAACTCCTCGTCTGTCCCTTTCCAAAAATCTTCCACTTGTACGTGGTCAATTCCTTCAAGCCCATCGGACCACGGGCGTGGAGTTTTTGGGTGCTGATGCCGATTTCTGCCCCGAGGCCAAATTGTGCGCCGTCGGTGAAGGCGGTGCTTGTATTGAGGTAGCAGCAGGCGGCGTCAACGGCGTTGAGGAACTTCTCGGCGGCTTGCGCGTTGTCGGTGATTATCGCCTCTGAATGTTTGCTGCTGTATTTATAAATGTGGTCGAGTGCGCCGTCGATGCTGTCAACGGTCTTTATCGCCATGCGCAACGCCTGAAATTCGCGACCGAAGTCAGATTCTTCGGCGTGACGGAGGGATGCGGCGTAATGTCCAGCGAGTGCGGCGTATGCGCGTGGGTCGGCGAGGATTTCCACATCCTTGGCGGCGAGGTCGGTGCAGAGAGCGGGCAGGTCGGCAAGGCGGTCGCTGTGGATTATCAGGCAGTCGAGGGCATTGCAGACACTCACGCGGCGGGTCTTGGCGTTGGTTATGACGGCGCGTCCGAGATTGAGGTCGGCATCCTTGTCAAAATACGTATGCACCACGCCCGCACCGGTCTCGATGACAGGCACTTTGGCATTGTCACGGACGGCGTTGATAAGCCCCTTGGAGCCACGAGGGATGAGCACGTCGATGTAGCCAACGGCGTTCATAAGTTCGGTGGCGGCTTCGCGACCGGGGGGCAGGAGTTGGATTATGTCGGGGTCAATACCGTTGTTTTTGAGAACGTTATGGATAATACCAACGAGGGCGTCGTTGGAATCCTTGGCATCGCTGCCGCCCTTCAATACCACGGCGTTGCCCGAGCGGAGGCAGAGCGACACCACGTCAACAGTTACATTGGGACGCGCCTCGTATATCACGCCAACTACGCCAAGGGGGACGCGCTCCTTGCGCAGGAGAAGTCCATTGGGCATTGTACGCTCCTCGATGATTTCGCCATAAGGCACGGGGAGCGTGGCTACGTTGCGGGTGTCGGACGCCATGCCGTCGATGCGATTGGAGTCGATGGTAAGGCGGTCGTACATAGGGTTGGTGGGATCCATGCGCGAGAGATCCTGCTCGTTGGCGGCGATGATGCGCTCCTTGTTGGCAACAAGGGCGTCGGCTATCTGGTTGAGTATTTTTGCAGTCGTTTCGGCTGAAATAATTCCTGTCTTGCGTACCGCCTCTTTCACGGCGGCGAGTTGCTGAGTTGTCTGTGTCATAATTGATATTGTTTTTGCGGACGAGCCGTCCGAGTTCCAATAATTTTGCGGGCGAGCCGTCCGAGTTCCAATAATTTTGCGGGCGAGCCGTCCGCGTTCCATCTTAATCGGGGTAAATGTAAAGGTAGTCGTAATGGATAACGGGCTTGTTATGTTTTTTTGGGTCGAGTTTCAGGAGGCGATCCTTGTCGGTGGAGGAGCGTCCCACGCCGATGGTAACTCCTTGATTGTCCTTGATGAGGAGGAGGTCGTCTTTCTTGAACTCGCCTTCAATCTTCACGATGCCCGGATAGAGCAGGCTTGCCGCCTTGTTGTGGTCGCGGAGAGCATCGGCGGCACCTTGGTTGACTATTACAGTCGCCTTGGTGAATCCGTCGGAATATGCAATCCACTTCTTGATGGCTGGGCTGCGGTCGCACGCCGTGAAATGCGTACAAACGAAGTCCTGGTCGCCTTCCACGAGCCTTGTAATCACCTGCGGCGTGGTGCCGTTGGCGATATACACGTCGATGCCCGAATCTGCGGTCTTGCGGGCGATGCGGCACTTGGTGAGCATGCCGCCGCGACCAAAGTTAGACTTGGTGGTCTGCACGTACTGGGCGATGTTGGTGCGCGGCGTTATCTCGCGTATTACCGACGTGCCGGGCTGCTTTGGGTCGCCGTTGTAGATGCCGTCGATGTTGCTGAGTATAAACAATTTCTGACAGTCCATCATCGACGCCATGAGGCCTGAGAGTTCGTCGTTGTCGGTAAACATCAACGCCGTCACCGACACCGCGTCGTTTTCGTTGATGACGGGAATCACGCCGTTGTCCCAGAGCGTTGAGATGCAGTTGCGCATGTTGAGGTAGTGCTCGCGGGTGCGGAAGTCCTGCTTGGTGACGAGAATCTGCCCTATGCTGATTCCAAAATTGTCAAAGAGTTTCTTGTAAGTGTCGATAAGCTTCACCTGACCGATGCTCGAGAGCAACTGTCGCTGCGACACGGGGTCGAGTTCCTGGTAGTTTTTAGCCATGCTCCTACCGGCCGCCACCGCGCCCGATGTTACGAGTATCACCTTGTGGTTTTGGCGGTGTAGGTTGGCTATCTCCTCCACGAGGCTGCCCATGCGCTGTACGTGGAGCATGCCGTCCGCCTGTGTCAATACGTTGGAACCTATCTTAATGGTTATTGTCATGGTTGGTTTTTTCGATGTTGTATTTTTAGGCATATTAATAGTTGCCACGTTTGAGGTGGTTGCCGTTGCCGTCGGTGTAAGAGTCCGTCAATATCAATATCAGGTCAATCAGCCACCAAACGCCACAGCCGGATCCGGAGAATAATTGCAGTATGCCCGCCACATAGTTTTTGGTGTAGAAACGGTGGACGCCGAAGTAGCCGAGGAAAATGCACAACAACAATGCGACGAGCCAGTCGTGGGTCTCAGAGTTGCCATACATATTGCCGTTGCCATACACGTGTCCGTTGTTGTACTGCTGGTTGTTGCCGTTGTACTGACGGCCGCCCTGCCTGGGCGGCGGCGCGTACTGCTGACTGTTTTGTCTGTCGTAGCCTTGCGCAGGGGCCGGCGGCTGCGAGGGGATGTAACCGATGTTTGGCCTAATCGTGAGCGGCGACGAACATACAGAGCAAACTGTGTCGGATGACGTAGTGCCGGAGCCACATTTTTGGCAATAGTTGCTGCCCGAAACCGAATCACAGAACGGGCACTTGTGCGCGTCGGCGGGAATCACGAGCCCGCAGTTGCGGCAATAGCGCTGGTCTGACGCCAAAAACTTGGGTCCGATTTTGGTTTCGACAGTCGATTGCTGTGGCTGAACCTGTGGCTGTGGTTGCGGCTGCGACGCTCCCATCGGCGGCACTATCGGCGACGGCTGAGGCTGCTGATACTGCGGTCGGGACTGCGACGGCTGCGGCTGTGGTTGCGGCTGTATCTGCGGCTGCTGATACTGCGGCTGTGGTTGCGGCGGCTGTGGCTGTGGTGCAGAATAACTGTCCTTCCTTACCGACAGCCTGGTCGGCGACACGAGCGTCGCCTTGCACTGCACACATTCCACGTCGCCTGGAATACAGAAATGCCCGCACTTCGGACAGTAGTTGTTGCCTTCGGCGGGATTGAAGCCGCATGACGTGCATGACACGGCATCGTCCGCCACTATGTTTCCACAGTTTCTGCAATACATGGTATAGTCTTTTTTTTGTCGTTAACTGTTATTATTCATTTTTCTTTTCGTTGCGGAGACTTGCAATCTCCACCCTCATCTTGTGCTGACGCTTTTCAAGGTCCTTGATGTTTTCTTGCAACTGTTCCTGCGCCTTCTTGTATTCGGTGATGTCCATGGCGAGGTACAGGATTTTCACGATGTTGCCGTTGTTGTCGTAATACGGCGTGTAAGTGGCCCACAGCCAACGCGGCTCGCCGTTTTTGGTGGTTCGCAAGGTCTCCTTCTCGTAATATTTGCCGCCCGCCACGGTGGAGAGCATCAGGTCGAGTTCCTTCTGCGCCTGTGGGTTGATTTCCTTGATGTTGACGCCCTGAAGCTCGGCACGGTCGAAGTGCATCGCCTTCAGGAACCTCTCGTTGGCGTCGAGCAGCACTCCCGACGGCGTAAATTCGAGGGTGAGCATTGTATTGTTGACCGCGCCGATGAGTCCCTTCATCTCGAGCTCGCGCTCCAATGAACGGTTTTGCTCCTCCTTGAGTTTTTCGATGTTTTCGGTCATCTGCTTCTCGTTTTGGGCGAGGGTGTCGGCCTGAGAGCGGAACTGCTTCATGAGCTGCTCGGTCTGCTCGTTGATGCGCACCGTCACGAGCGAACTTGCTATCGTCGGGGAGATTACATTGAGGAGCTCCATCTCATGTGGTTTCAGTTCCGATATGAAAGCGATCTCGATGATGGCTATCAGTTCGTTGTCGTAGAGCATCGGGAGGATGGCGAGTGTGCGCGGCTTCGACTTTCCAAGACCGGAGAACACGTTGATGTAGTCGTCGGGAAGCTTGTTGAGGAATATCGGCATCTTTTCCACGGCGCACGTGCCCACGAGGCCCACGCCTTTTTGGATTTTGATGCGGACGGCCTTCTTTTGGTTGAGCGACACGGCGGCGTTGAGCGTCAGGTATTCGCCGTCGTCCTCCTTAGAATATATGTAAAGCCCGCCAAGAATCGCCTTGGTGTACCTCACGAGTGTCATCAGGATGTTTTGGGAGAGGACGTCCACCTTGTTGGACCCGATGCGCATCGCCTCGTTGATGGCTGCGATGCCCTGCGAAATCCAGTTTTCGGTCTCCTCCTTGTTTTTGCGGTCGTTTTCCGACTGTGCTATGCGGCGGAGGGTGTCGAGCATATTGTTGTACGACTGCTGGAACTTGTTGTTCTGCGGCAGCGTGTCCAGTACGTCGTCATAGCGGTAAGATTCTATCTCACGGTTCAAGTCCCTGATTTTGACGAATGTGCTGTGGTACTTGAGGAGGATGTCGTCGAGTTTTTTTAGTTCCGGCACGTACAGGTTGCCCGTGCGGGGGTACTCCTTGTCCACATTAGCCATGTCGTCGCCCTTGGCGGTGAGGACCTTTACCTGAGTGCGGTAATACCAGCGAAACATCAATATCATCAGCATCAGCACCAGGTACACCACAAATCCCAGCCCCAAAGCGTTGGCGAGGAATACGTTGCCGTTGCTGCTGAGGGAACTTTGGTCGCAAATCATGCAGATGTTGAAATGAGCGTTGACATCGCGGAGGCTGCAAGTGCGGGTGATGACGTATGACTCGCCCTCCCGCTGCTCGATCTCCTCGCCCCGGCGGAATTTGATGTAATAAAAGTCGGGCGCACCGTCAAGCACCGATTCGAGGTTTCGTCCGATGAGCAGTGTCTTGTCGGGCGACACAGCCACCTTGCCGCTCGACGAAAATACCACGAGCTGGCATCCTTCTGGTTTTTTGACGGCGGCGAGGCGCTGGTTGAGGTTGTTGATTACAAAATCCGCCCCAATCACGCCCAGAAGCTTGGTGCCGAAGTGCAGAGGATACACCACAGGCATTATCAGGAGATTTTTGGCGCTCTCACGCAGGATGCGCGGCTCCTGTATGAACACGTCCTTCTTGGTCTTGAAGTAATAATAGGAATTGACGTCGGTGTTGTCGTTGTAATTGCGAATCATGTCGTGCTCTACCACGCCGTCGGCATGTTTCACGAACTTTGGGACAAACCTGCCCGTGCTGTCGTGATAATCGGCGTGGGCGAAGTCGGCGTCCTTGCCGTCGAAGGCATTTGGCTCCCACACCATGTAAAGCGTCTTCATGTCCGGCTCGGCGGATATGGTCTCCTGAAGCAGCACGTCAGCCTGCGCGCGCTCGATGGAAAATTCAAGCTCGGGGTTGCCTATTTGGACAAACCACAGCGACAACTGCTGCAACGTGCCAATCTGCGCCATAACGGACTCGGAAAGCACGTCGGCGACATCCTCGGCACTCTGCCGTATTGCCTCCTTGTAGCCTTCTATCTTGCCCGACCGCCCCACAAGCCCTATGACGAGGGCGATGAGCATCACTATCACAAAGCCGACCGCCGCATAGACCATGTAAAAGTCGTACGAGCGTCCGAGCAGTGCCTTGAGCCGTTTTTTTATGTTAGTAGCCATAATAATGTATCTTCTTCATTATGCACTGATTACAGTGGCAAGTAATAAAATCTTCTCAACGTCGCCCTTCGAGTTTTGCATCGGGAAGAGGTTGGCGCTGATGAGTATCGACTGCGACGCCGAGGTGCGCAGCTTGAAATTCTCGTGCTGCTCCTTTCCTGTGCAGAGGATTGTGAGCGACGTGGAGAAAGGCGTCACGTATTCCGGCGAGAGGAATTCTGTGAAGTCCTTGTTGATGACGTCCTCGTCGGTGAGGTTCATCAGCGAATAGAAGAACGGCGTCGACGACAATATGACGCCCCTCCGGCTGAACTCCAGCTTGATAATGAACGAGTCCATGGCCTTGTTGAGCGTCTTGACCTCCATCTCGCGCTCCTCGATGTATTTCTGTTTTTCGGCGAGTTCGCGCGCCTTTTCGTTCTGTGCGTCCATCTGCCGGTTGATTTCGCGTTCCTGCAGGCGGAGCTGTCGCTCCATAACCTTGGTGTCGGAGATGTCCATGCCAATGTTTATGATTTTGAGAACGTTGCCCTTGTCGTCGGTGATTGGCGAGAAAGTCTCCGAAATCCATATGGTCTTCTGCTTGGTGTTGATGGACTCCACGAGGCTTCGCGTCTGCCCGTGGCGAAGATCCTCCCAAAACTTGCGGTAATTCTTGTCGTTGGGCTTGAAAGACGAAATGTCGGCGTGATTGCGCCCCACGAGGTCGTCCTCCGTGGCCTGCAACAAGTCCAACATTCGCGAATTGACGTGCAGGATGGTGCCGTCCTTGTCATATTGCGTGACGAGCGAAGTGCTGTCCACCGCACGGAACAGACCGCGCATCTCCGAATCCTTGGTCTCCGCCTCCTCCTTGAGCCTGCGCATCTCCTGAAGGTTGCGCCGCATCTCCACTTCCTGAATTTTCATAAGCTTTGACTGCTCCTGACTGCGCTGCAAGAGGGTCTCGGTGCGCTCGCTGATTTTCAAGCCCGATATTGCCGACGCGATACTCTCGGCAATGCGGGAGAGGAACGTCACCTGATATTCTTCAAAAATCTTGAACGACGCAAGCTCGATCATTCCGCTGTTTTTCTGGTTGAAGATGAGCGGGACGATGATGAGGTTGTTTGGCTGAGAGTCGCCGAGGCCGCTTACAATCTTGATGTAGCCAGGCGGCAGGTCGGTGAGGTTGATGACGCGGTTTTCGTGGTAGGCGCGGCCGAGAAGTCCGTCGTCCACGGAAAAAGTCTGCTCGATGAGTTTTTGTTTTTCGTAGGCATAGCAAGCCGAAAGCTCCAGTTTGATATTGTCGGGGTCTTCCTCGTTGGTGAAGTAAATCGCACCCTGTATCGCGCCAACATATTTCACCAAATTGCTTATGATATTGTAAGCCAACACCTTGCGCTCTTGTCCGTGGAACCTCAGGATTTCGATAAACTTGGTGATGCCCTTGTTGATCCAGTCGCTCTGCTCGATTTCCTCCTTGCGGTTCTTGTCGTTGGTCTCCTTGACGTTGAGTTTTTGTTTCAGGTCCAACAGCAAGTCGCCTTCAAAATCCCTGCCCCGCTCTATGCTTAACTCCGAGTCAAAACCATCGTTGATGAGTTTTTCGAGGCAATCGATGCGGTTGTGCTGGTTGTCGATGATCTCGTTGATGACATGCTCCATGTCCACGAGTTCCTGTGGCTCAAACCTCGACACCAGCCTCGACGAATTTTTCTTGGGCACCTTGCCTTCCGCCACCTGATAGATGAAGTAGCGCACCTTGTTGAACAACTTGGTGGAAAACCAGTTGGAAAGCAGCACAGTGGCAGTAGCCAACGCCCAAAATATCAAGAATATCATGATAATCAACGACTTGCGCATCGTGGACACGCCAAGTTCGTCGCTCGGGCAGCACGCGCCGATATATACGTCCAACTCCTTGACATACATCGCCTTCTGACACACCTTGAAATCTTTTTCAGGCATTTTGTACTCGGCGGTCTCAATGTCTTTGCCGATGCCCTTGAGCTTATTGAACAACCGCTCGGCGTCAAGGCTCTCCGAACTGCCGAAATCGGGATGCACATAAATGTCGGCCGACTTGCCGACCATAAACAAATAACCCGATTCACACACCACCTGACTTTTTACGTAACTCTCTGTCTTCTTGGAAATTCCAAACCGTTTCATGCACGAAATCATGCCGCTGATTTTGGTATTGAGAAACAACGGGAAAAACGCCGCCACATATTGCTTCTTGAATATGGTGATATTTCCGCTGTAAATCTCGCCGTTCTCGATGGTAGGCACAATGTCGGAGGTGTTGGGTATGAACACGTCGGAGAGCAACTGCTTGTCGGTGTGTTCGAAGTTGGACGCCATAATCAGGTATCCGTCAGGGATTTTCTGGTAGATGGCGGATTGCGCTCCGGTAAGGCTGTAGACATTTTCGATGAGCGGATTGAGCGAGGAGATGTCCTTGCCCCTTACCGTCCACCTCGGGATGCGCTCGTAGGAAGTCTCGCCTGTCTCAAAATTGGTGGTCTGCCTGCCGATGGAATCGCTCTCCTGCGTAATCTGCCCGCTCTGCCTCATAAAATGCACAAATAGCCTCAGCGACTCCGACACCTTCTCGCTGTTGATTGCATTTTCGGTTTCGAGCCTGTATTTCAATGCGTTGATGGCATCGTCCATCTGCTGAAAATTTTTGTCACGTATCTCGCTGTCCAGCGTGTAGATGGTCATCGCACACAGCACACCGAATATTACGGCAAACAGCACCACGAGAATGATGTTCACCACGAGATATATCCTGCTATTTGTCTTATTAGATTTCATCTATATTGCAAATATGACGTAAATTCAGTAGTCTAAATTAGTAACTATCGGGCAAATTCAGTTCCAAAAAGCGATTTTTTTTCAATTATTTTTGTTTACATAACCACCAAGTCCTTGATTTCTGCCTTCAACTCCGTCGCGTGGTCAAAGATGCCAAACAACGCCGACCCGCTGCCCGTCATCGAGGCGTATAACGCGCCGCTCTCGTAGAGCGCGTCCTTTAAACGCTGCAATTCAGGGTATTTCGGGAACAGGAATTGTTCAAAGTCGTTCTTGATGAACCCGCGCCATTCGCTCACAGGCTTTTTGAAGTCGTCGATGAGGCTTGATGTCGGCTTCTGCGGCTTCACCATCGAGTACGCCTCCTTGGTGGAGATGTTGAACAGCGGCTTGATGACTTTGATTACGTATCCGTCCAAGACCGACGGCACGGGCTGCATCACCTCGCCGCGACCGGTGGCGTATTTGGGCGTGTTGTCGATGAAAAAAGCGCAGTCGCTGCCGAGCGTCGCCGCAAGTTCCTTCATCCTGTCGTCCGACATTCCGAGCGCAAGGGCATAATTGATGCCCTTGATGAAGTAAGCCGCGTCAGACGAGCCGCCGCCAAGACCCGCGCCGACAGGGATGTGTTTCATCATCCCGATTTCAATCGGCGGCACGTCGTAGTATTTGCGAACGAGGTCGAGCGCCTTCAATACGATATTGCGGCCGGAATCAGGCTTGTTGAGTTCGTCGCAACTACTTCTGTCCTCTACACCGCCGACGTGGCGGATCTCCACCAATACGGTCATATTGTCGTCGTTGCTCTCCCTATTGCGCCAAAAAGACATGTGGTCGGATAAATCCACGGGATAAAACACCGTCTCAATGTCGTGAAACCCATCGGGGCGGCGGTTTACAATGTTGAGGCCAATGTTAATCTTGGCGTTAGGACAAAGGGTCTTCGTAAAATATTTCCTCAAAAAGTTTTGGCTCATTTCCATAACAATGACTGTTTTAATGATTGTTTTTAATTTCTCAACTTTCGCAAGTGCTTTATTTATCACCGAATAAAACAAATTATACCAATACATCAGTGCTAATAAAAGTCATTTTCTACGAAATTGATTTTTCTCTAATTTAACTAATTTCGCAGAATCTCATTCGGAAACTTTATTAGTTGAATTAGTCAAAATTAAAACAACTTGTTGATTTAATTTTATTTATATCGATTTGTCTATATTGGTTTCATTAGGTGATAAAATCACTTGCGAAACTTGAATTAATTATTCTGCAAATTTAAGAAAAAAAATCCATTTTT
>JAEEGL012763916.1_pt1 | contig 19563 bp, 19 predicted proteins | sample 9134231 | NCBI WGS metagenome assembly JAEEGL01 (sample SAMN16246548, study PRJNA631951) | gut metagenome | biome: gut microbiome; feature: rumen; material: fiber-attached | host: Bos | place: Iran: Karaj | collected 2018-10 | reverse complement strand
GTCCAAGCAAGAATTGGAAGATTTTTATATTTTTTAACAAATCTGTTAGGGAGGTTTTCCCAGTGGTAGGCGATGAAGTCTGGTTTGATTTTTTTGTTTAGGAGCATTCTTTTCAGGATTGCTCGAACAATAGGGGATTTCACATATTGCCTACCTTCAGAATCGTTTTTGTAAAAACTTGAAATGATTCCACGAATAAACTCAGGCTTGTTATTTTTGAACCATTGAACAACATATGGGTTTGAAGATTGCACTGCAAACAAACCTTTATATCCTTCCAAAGCGTCACAAATAAGGCTTTCCATTTTTCCAATCTTTTTTGGGCTTGTGTTTTTAATATCAATAAGAACTGGAACTTCACCATTAATTAATTTGAGTGCTTCCATAAAGGTTGGAATGCCATATTTTGTTTTTCGAATTTTTAAGTCTTTTATATCCTCATATGACATTTTTGAAAGGTAGCAATCTTTGCCTGTAAGTTCTGAAACTGCATTATCATGGAAAACAATAAGTGTTCCATCTTTTAGCATTTGAACATCAAGTTCAATTGCGTAGTTATTTTTGATTGCTTGTTCAAAAGCACCCAGTGTGTTTTCTGGGTGTTCTTTGTCGTGAAGACCTTTGTGTGCAATAAATTGGTTAACAAGCCAACTATCTCTTATATTATCTCTAAAACTCATTATAACCTCAAAATATGTTTATGATATTAATATATCATTATTTACATAAAAAGACTACTAAATTTGACCATTTTTTTAAAAAGGCATAAAATTATTGCTAATTTACAAAACTTTTGATATAATAAGCACAAATTACACTAGGGAGAATTTTATGTCAGACAGACAAAAATATATAAGAAACTTTTGCATTGTGGCTCACATAGATCATGGGAAGAGCACACTTGCAGATAGGCTGATTGAAAAGACTGGAACTCTTCAAAAACGTGATATGAGTGAACAATTGTTGGACAGTATGGACTTGGAAAGAGAGAGGGGAATCACCATAAAACTTGCTCCAACCAGAATGAAATACACAAAAGATGGGCATGAATATATTTTAAATCTTATTGATACACCTGGCCATGTGGATTTCACATATGAGGTTTCGCGTTCGCTTGCAGCTTGTGAAGGGGCAATACTCATTGTTGATGCAAGCCAAGGTGTTGAGGCTCAAACACTAGCAAATGCATATTTGGCCCTTGACAACAAATTGGAAATACTTCCAGTTATAAATAAGATTGACCTTCCAAGTGCCAACCCGCAAGGAGCAAAACAAGAAGTTGAAGACGCGATTGGAATTCCTGCGATGCACGCTCCAGAAATATCAGCAAAAGATGGCATCAACATTGAAAGTGTTTTAAATGGTGTTATTGATGAATTTCCTGCCCCAAAAGGGGATGAAAACGCTCCACTTAAATGTTTAATTTTTGATAGTTATTATGATAACTTTAAAGGTGCTGTTTGCATGGTTAGAGTATTTGATGGCTGTGTTAAACCAGGGGATAAAATTATGTTTATGCACACCCAAAAATCCTTTGATGTGACTGAGGTTGGTTATTTCACACCATATCCAAAGTCAAGTGACTGCTTGATGGCTGGAGAGGTTGGTTACATTTGTGCAAGCATAAAAAGAGTTGCCGACACTCAAGTTGGAGACACAATAACAAGTGCAGAAAACCCAACAGAAAAGCCTCTTGAGGGATATAAAAAAGTTCAGCCAGTTGTTTTTTGTGGAATATTTCCAGCTGATGGCAGCAAGTTTAATGAACTTAAAGATGCTTTGGAAAAATTAAAGCTCAATGACAGTGCTCTTGAGTATACTGCAGAAAATTCAACAGCCCTTGGCTTTGGTTTTCGTTGTGGATTTTTGGGGCTTCTTCACATGGAGGTTATTCAAGAAAGGTTGGAGCGAGAATATAACTTAGACATCATCACAACAGCTCCTGGGGTTAATTATCATGTTTACAAAACTGATGGAACAATGCTTGATATCAGCAACCCATCAAATCTTCCAGATCCATCAAACATTTCTAGAATTGAAGAGCCTTATGTTTTAATGGATATTTTCACTCCACCAGAATATATGGGGTCAATTATGGAACTATGTCAGTTAAGGAGAGGAGAAAGCATAGACGTTCAGTATATAGACAGCAAACGTGTGAAACTTGTGTATTATCTTCCACTAAACGAAATTATTTATGACTTTTTTGATAACTTAAAATCTAGAACAAAGGGTTATGCAAGCCTTGATTATGAAATTAGTGAATATAGGGAAAGCAGCCTTGTTAAACTTGATATTTTGCTCAAGGGTGAGGTTTGCGACGCATTAAGCCTTATTGTTCACCGTGACCATGCTCAAGAGAGAGGTAGGCAAATTGCTGAAAAACTTAAGGAAGCAATTCCAAGGCAACAATTTGAGGTTCCAATTCAGGCGGCCATTGGTGGAAAGATTATCGCAAGAGAAACAGTGAAAGCTGTGAGAAAAGATGTTTTGGCAAAATGTTATGGTGGAGATATCACCAGAAAGAGAAAACTTTTGGAAAAACAAAAAGAAGGAAAGAAGAGAATGAGAACACTTGGCTCGGTTGAGGTTCCTTCTGAAGCATTTATAAATATTTTGAAGATTGATAGTTAAAAGTATGAAAAAAATTGGTTTATATATTCACATACCATACTGTAAACAAAAGTGCATATATTGTGCTTTTTCTTCATTTTGTGGAAAAGATGGCACAATTAAAAAATATTTTGAAAAACTGAAAGAAGAAATGCTTTGCCACAAAACAGAATTGGACGGAAAAACAATTGCCAGCATATTTATTGGGGGCGGAACGCCATCTTTTGTTGATGCAAAACATATTGAAGAAGTTTTACTCTTTGTTAAAAATGAGTTTAATGTTCAAAAAAACGCGGAAATTTCGATTGAATGCAACCCAGACAGTGTTAGTTTGAAAAAAGCAGAAATATGGAAAAAATGCGGAATAAACAGGGTTTCTGTTGGTTTGCAGAGTATTCAAGACGAAACACTAAAACTGTTGAATAGACCCCACAATTTTAGTGACTATAAAAGAGCAATAAATGTTTTAAAACAGGCTGGTTTTTCAAACATTAACACAGACATTTTGATTGGGCTTCCTAATCAAACAGAAGGTGACATCAAAAAAACTGTTAAGGCTTTAAGTGATGAGGGATTAACACATATTTCTGCATATGGTCTTATGGTTGAAGATGGCACACCACTTAAAAAAATGATTGATTCAGGAAAAATTAAAACAATTAGTGAAGAAAAGGCTGTGGCATTATATAACCTTACATATAATGAACTCAAAAAATACGGCTACAATCGCTATGAAATCAGCAATTTTTGCAAGCCAGGATTTGAGTGCAAACACAACCTAAATTATTGGAATAGAGGTGAATTCTTGGGCGTTGGGCTTTCTGCTTACTCATTTTTAAACGGCACTCACTTTGAAAATACCAAGGTTTTAACTGATTATTTAAATTTGCCATATAAAAAGTTAAATGAAGAAAAGGAAACAATCAAAACAGCAAAAGAAGAGTTCATTATGCTTGCACTTCGCTTGGAACAAGGGCTTGATATAGAAAAATTCAACAAAACTTTTGGTGAAAACTTTTTAATTAAATTTGAAAAGCAAATAAAAAAATTAAAGGAAAGTAATTTAATAAGAATTGAGAAAAATCACATAATCATTAACAACTTTGAAGTTTCCAACATGATAATATCTGAGTTTTTTTAATGGAGGGTATATGAAGAATCTTATATTAACATCGAATGGTTTTATAGTGAGAGATAATAAGTGTGCGGACTATATTTCAAAAATATGCAATGGTAAAAAAATTTTGATTATTGATAATGCGACATTAACTGGAAGTAATCAAAAAGGTTTAGAAGCTGTTTTTAACAATTTTAAAGATATAACAAATGATGTTACTGTGTTAACTTTGAAGGAAAGTAACATAAAACAAATATATGATTACGATTATATTTATATTTGTGGGGGAGATTTAATGCCCTTATTAGATTTGGTGCATCAACTTGATTTGTCATCTCATTTTTCTAAATATCTAAGAAATGGTGGCGTGATTGTGGGAGAAAGCGCTGGTGCAATAATTTTTGCATTTGATGTTAGGTATTATTATGATATAAAAAGGGGAACAAAAGATAAATATAATATAATTCTAAAGAACTATAATGGGGTGGGATTTATCGATATTAATATTTTCCCACACTGGGATAAACAAATTGATAAAATCAAACAAAAAGTGCAAAATTATAGTAGGGAACATAATATCAAAATAATGCCAATAGAGGATGGGGAATACATAGAGTATAGTATATAAAAAAGCAGTGAAAATTCACTGCTTTTTGTTATTTTCTTTTGCCTCTTCTAACAACTTTAACTTCATTGCCCTTTAGGTCTTTTTCACGCATTTCTTTTGATTTCTTGTTAAGTTTTTCTTGCTCATCTTCCAAGATTTTTATGTCTGCTTTAATTGATGCAATGTTCTTTTCAAGTTTCTTCACGCGTTCTTCATAGTTTGTGTAGTTCTTGTCTGGGCTTTCAAGTTTAATTGATTTATCTTGTTCTGCAATTTCTTTTGCTGTTTCGTAGGCTTCTTTTTGCTTTGTGTGTTCTTCTTGCTCTTCTTTGAGGTATTGTTCTGCCTGAGCAAGTTCTTCACGAAGAAGTTTTAGTTTGTGGTTAACAGAAGTTCTGTAGTTCTTGTGGTCTAGTTCTTGAAGAAGTGTTGTTTCACGATCATAACTATTCTTAACAGTAACTTTAACAGGGCGGTTGTCTAAATATTTCTTGATTAAGAATCCAATAATTGCAGCAATAATTCCAAGAGCAATTAAAACAGTTGGAATTGCAAGCCATGCAAGAGATTCTTGATATGTTTTGCCTTGACCTGGGTTAACTGGGTCATCATCTGATTGTGTTGTTGTGACAGATAGAACTTGGTCTTTAAAGTTGATGTCTTCTTTGTCTGCGTTTAAGTTAAGGTTGAATTCGTCTTCAGTCATTTCAATAACTTCAACATCATCAAATAGGGCATAACCTGTTGTCCAACCATTTTCGCATCCAAGGCTTAACCATAGTTTTAGTGCAATGTCGCTGTCTGGGTTGATGTAGAATCTATATGTTTCCCAACCATCAATTGCGTTGAATTTTCCGTCTGTGTTAATTCCAACAAATTTTTCGTCAAAACCATCTAGGCTTATGCTTGCACCAAATGGAACAATTTTTCCATCAATAGTTTTTTGATTTTCTGTTTCTTGTGTTACATTGATTGTTTTCACTTTAACAGAAATTCTGTAGAATGAGCCACTTGTTAGGTTGTAACTTAATTTGTTTGAAAAACCATAGAAGTTGTCTGAAGTTGATCTGATAAACAAAACACTGTTTGTTGGGTCTTCCATAACTGTTTGATCCCCAATAACTTTGCTTGAGTTCAATTCATTCAAAACTCCTGCAGTGATGTCTTGATCAGATAATAGAGTTGTTTCTTCAAGTTCATTTGTGACTGTTGCTTTAACTTCTCCATTCCAAAGAAGAGGGGAGTTAAGTTTGTTTGTTTCACTAATTTCATCAACATCATATTCACTGAAGTCTTCTGTTAGAATAACTTTTGATGAGTGTTCAACAGATTTGTTTAGGTCAACAACAATTGTTTGAGCATCTTTTGTTACGCTTTCAAGTTCACCAGAAAAACTGTTCCATTCAAAGTTGTCGAAGTATGCAAATCCTTTTGCTGATTTGTTTTCTCTTCCAAAACCAATTTGTGCTGTTAGTTTTTGTTCATTTCCATAGTTGTTGAAGTAAATCTTATATAATTTCCATTCTTTTTGTGTGTTAATGTCACAGATTTGAGCCAAAACATTTGTTCCATCTGTTAGATATATGTTTGCTCCACCTTCTGAATATGAAATGTCGGTGAACACATTAACATTCATCACATAACATGTGTTTGCACTTGCTGTGAGTGATGAAGAAGATTTTGTTGTTTGGTTTGATTCTGATGGGTTAAACATCAACAGAACATTGTTTGAAACGTTTTGAGATGATGTTTCATTTTCATAAACATATGAATTTGGTTTTGTTGATGGGTTACCAAAATTGATTTTTGTGTTGTTAAAAGTTGTTTCTTCAAGATTCACAATTCCAGAAATGTTTTGTGTGTTTGTGTCAACTCTTTCAAAGTTTTTTGCGTCATAAGGGTAGGTGCCATCAACTTTGAAACCTGAAATATCGTTGAAGTAGCCATTTGCAATGTTTAGGCTTGGGCTTGGGTTGATGTTTAAACTTGCGTATGCACCACTAGAACTTGTTACTTTGCTGTAATCATCAGATGAAATGATTTGAGATGTGATGTCGTCAACAAACAAATATTCATCATTTGAACTGCTGCTGGATTTAAGTCCAACTTTTAAAACAATGTCAACTTCGTTTAGGCTGTTGCTTGTTACGAAGAACACATATTCATTCCAGCCATTTGTTGTCACATCGTTTGCACTTTTCACGTCTGTTATTGTTGCTGGGCTATATGTTGTTCCATTAATTTCTTTTTCACTTGTTTCTGCAGAAAAATCCAATGTGGTTGCGTTTGTTTTTGCCCAAATGCTAAATCTATACAATTTGTTTTGAGATAGGGTGATAGCATCTGTTTTTGCGTATCCATTTGAATCAGTTTGCTTTTGATTGAAGATTGCCAAAACATTATCATCTGTGCCAGTTCTATTATTTGTTTTTGGCATAACATTAAATTCGTTTGAGTTTTTGTCTATAACTTTCACAACTGATGAACCATTTTTCTCAAATGTCCAGTTTGTGCTGCCGGCATTAAAAGAACCATTTTGAACAAAACCATTTCCAGCTGTTATATTTGTGTGTTTTTGTTCTTCAACAACACTAACTCTGTTATATAGTGTTGGTGTTTCTGATATTTTTTGATCATAATATGACTTTGATAGTTTAAAGAGTTTTGCATCATCAAAGAAAACATATCCTTTTCTTATTTCCGCAATATCTCCATTTGTCCATGATGGGTTACCAAGATATAATCCAATTTTGATTTTTGTTTTCTGAACATCGCTTGTTGAAATGAAGATGGTTGCTGTTGCCCAATTGCTGTTGCTGTCCATGCTTTTAATGATTGTGTTATTTGTTGCTGTTAGGTTGTCTGAAATAATACCAAATGAAGCTTGACCAGCCCCTGTGAAATATTTAACAGAAACAGCATAATAACTATTTGCGTCCAACTCAATTTCGTTGCTAGTAAATCCAAATATTGAAGCAGCGTCTAAGCGAATAAACAAAACATTGTTTCCTGTTTCTGTGCCTGTTGTTCCAGCAGGATAATCACTTGTTTCAAGAAGATAGTCTTCACATCTTTGCTTAAAAGTGTTTTCGTCTTTTATTGTGATAACTCCAGCACGAGTGTTTTCGCTGTTAACTTCACCAGTTTTTGTCCAACTTTTCACTGGATAAACATATTCGCTTCCTGTTGTTGTTTTGGACCCTTGGCTTGATGATGGTTCAAAAGTGTTGTTTGAAATGTTTGTGCTAACATCCAAACTGTCACTTTCTTCAACAGCTGAGGCAGCAAATGCCTCATTATATTGATGATATTTTATTCCATTAAATAGTAGGGCGTTTTGAGCCATAAAAAAAGATAAAATAATCAAAACACTTAAAATAATTTTTGTTGCAATACTTTTAAATTTAGTCATTTATGTCACCTTTTAGAAAATATATCACTTATTATAATACATATTGCCCATAAAAGCAAGAAAAATATGCTTATTTTTTTAATTTTAGACAATACTTTTTGTATGAAACATAAAAGAATTTGCGATAAAAAAACGTTTTTTGGGCTCTTGTGTGGGCTTTTGATTGGAGGAATTAACGGCTTTTTTGGCGGAGGCGGGGGCATGATTTGTGTTCCTTTTTTGCTTCTTTTGGGGCTTTCAAACAAAAAGGCACACGCAACAGCAATCCTCATTATGCTACCAATAAGTATAGCCAGCGGGATTGTTTATTATTCTCATGGTTTTATTGATTTTTGGATAACTTTATGGGTTTCGGTTGGCTCAATTGTTGGTTCAATTTTGGGGGCGCTCATTTTAAAAAAAGTTTCAAATAAAGCTCTTTCATATATTTTTCCTTTTGTTATGATTGCTGCTGGAGTTAAGATGTTATTTTAATGAGGTGATTTTATGTGGTATTATTTTATAATTGCTGGGGTTTTGAGCGGAATAATTGGGGGAATGGGAATGGGTGGTGGCACAATTTTAATTCCAATTCTCACCATTTTTTTGGGGATAAGCCAGCATATAAGCCAAGGAGTGAATCTTGCTGTTTTTGTTCCTCTTGCTACTATTGCAATCATAATACACGCCAAAAACAAACTGATTGACTACAAAACATTTTTCTATGTTATTTTGCCAGCAATAAGCTCTTCCATTTTGTTTTCTTTTCTTTCCAACGGAATTAGCACGCATTTACTAAAGTTTATTTTTGCGATATTTTTGATTGTTTTGGGCTCTGTTATGTTTTTTGTGGCTATTTTTGGTAGAGACAAAAAATTAACAAAAAGGCTTGGTGTATAGTGTCATATTTTGTCAACATAGGGGTTTTTGGTGCATAAACTACTTATTATCAGGAGGGATTAATGATAATAGAGAGTTTTATCACCTTTATGAACAAGATTATGCTTTTTTCTTCTTATGTTGACAATGTTTCACATTTTCCAAAGCCATTATCACCTGAAGAGGAAAAAATCCAGATTGAGAAATTTAGAAATGGTGATGAGGAAGCAAAAAGAATTTTGATAAGCCACAACCTAAGGCTTGTTGCTCATATTGTGAAAAAGTATAGCAACTCAACAAAAGATGCTGATGACTTAATTTCTGTTGGTGCCATAGGTCTAATTAAAGCAATAAATTCATATTCTAGCGCAAAGGGAACCCAGCTTTCAACTTATGCTGCCCGCTGCATTGAAAACGAAATTTTAATGCTGTTTAGGGCACAGAAAAAGCACCAAAGCACTGTGTCTTTGGAAGAAACGCTGGGGGCGGACACCGATAGTGGTGAGGTTAGCTTAAGTGATGTTGTTGCAGATGTTGAGCCAGATGTGATGGAGCAGGTTGAGTCTAACATATTAACAGAAAAACTTATTAATATCATAAAAAATAGCCTAACAAGCAGGGAATATAAGATTTTGGTTATGAGATATGGCATTGGAGGCACTGTTGCCTACACGCAAAAGGAAGTGGCAAAAAAACTGGGAATATCTAGGTCATATATTTCAAGACTGGAGAAAAAAGCACTTGAAATCATTAAAACAAAGGTGACAGAACAAAAGCTGTTTGAAAAATATTAAAAAAAGTTAAAAAATTTTTTCAAGTAAAAACGCCAATTTTAGGCGTTTTTTGATTTTATCCAACATCTAGTCACACAAAAATTCAAAAATGGGTATTTACAAATAAAAACTTTTGTGCTATACTATAACCGTAGCTAGTTAGACGGTCAAATTGCTATGCAATTAGGAAAGTCCGAGCACAACAGGGCAGGGTGCGAGATAACGTCTCGTGGAGGCGACTCCAAGGATAGTGCAACAGAAATAAACCACCACTTGTAAATTCTTATTGTGTTTTTAGATTTGGAAAATATCCAGAATCTTACCTCCTATTTTTTCGCAATAAGTTTAGTGGTAAGGGTGGAAAGGTGGTGTAAGAGACCACCGGCACACTAGAGATAGTGTGTGCTCTGTAAACCCCACTTTGTGCAAGATAAGGGAGAACAAATTGGCTTGCCCGGTCAACTCCCGTCATACATCGCTGGAGCGTGTTGGCAACAATTCGCCTAGATAGATGACCGTCCATGACAGAACTCGGCTTACAGACTAGTCTACTTAGAAGTTAAGATTTCCCGCTTAACTTCTATTTTTTTTGTTAAAATACGATAAATAAAGGTACTACTATTCGCAAAAGTGTGTGTTATGCAAATGCATAGCACCTTATTAGTTTGTGGTTATATTCAATAAAAAGCATTAAAAAACACCAACACTAAGGTTGGCGTTTTTTGTTAATTTTCTTTGTCTTCATTCAATATCTGATAACCAATTCTTTTATCTTCCAGTGTGATATTTTCTTTAACTTTGTTAAAAGCTAGAGCAAAGATTGCAACAAAATAGATGAAGTGATAAACAAGCATGCTTCCAAACATGGTTGCAATCAAATATGCTATCATTGCATAAATGTATGGCAACACTTCATAGATTCTTTTTCCAGCTTTTTTGGCAATGTATATGATTCCAACAATAAATAATGAGTAAAGTGATATTGCAAATATGAGTCCAAAGTCAACCCATCCACCAACAAACATATTGTGTGGTCTTAAGGTGTGAAGAGTTCCTCCACCTAAACCAAATAGGTTATTTATGAGCCTTTCACCAAAACTCATTGAACTATTTCCCCAAACAGTTGCAATTGAGTTTGCAAGCAGTTTGTCTCTTTCCCAACCATTGGAACCCGGAACATACTCAATGTTAAACCAACTTTTTGTTAAGTTTGTGCCAAAAATGTTGTCAAACACATCAACAACTTCAATAAAGTAGTTATAGTGACCTGTGCGTAAGTTATATATGTTTGGATACAGTTCAATTAAAAATGCAAAGGAAACATATGACAAAAACACCAAAAAGACTTTTAAAGGAAATTTCTTTGTTCTAATCCAGTCCACAATGATATTTATAACCAAAATCACAAACACGCAAGATATTCCTGCCGAAGAACTGTTTAAGAACATGTGAAGCCCAATAATCACAAAGAACAAAACATACATAAATGATAGAATTGGGTTTTTTTCTTTAATCATCATGTGATAAACAATAACAATCAAAAGGGCGGCAATTGCTTGAGAGTAGTTAGCGTGAACAAAGAATAGTGCTGATGCCACATGATTGCTTGAAAACCCTGGAATAACATATCCATTTGGGTCCATAATTCCAAGCAGGCAAGAAAGGGCAAAGTTTGCAATTAAAACAATTAAAAACACTTTTGATTGCTTTTTATCTAACAGAAGAACTGAGATAAACAAAAAAACATATAATAGAATTTGCAGATTGTTGATTGCAAAATGTTTAACAAAGCCCGAAATTAAAACGCAAACCAAACAAACAAAAGTTAAAATAATCATTGTGATAACAAGTTTTTCTTTAACTTTCATTATTTTTATATTTTTTGCTTTAACAACAAATGAAATGGCATAAACAATTAAGAACACAAAACCCCAAATGTAAAACAATAGTTCAAAATTTGAGTCTGGAGTTATGATTCCAACAAAAAATTGAATAATTGGTCCACAAGCCAAAATTAACAATAAATAATAGTTTATATTAGAAATTATCTTTTTGTTTTTCGATTGTATGTCCATTTCTATCTCCCATATCAACTTTTTATAGTATAACACAAATGAAGCAAAAATCAAACTATTTCATTTATAAATAAAAAAACTATTGCAAAAATGCTGTTTTATTTGATATACTTTGTTCAAGGAGTAAAAAAATATGGATAGTCTTTTTGATATTGAAACCAGCAAAAATGCACCTCTTGCGGAAAGAATGAGAGCAAATAGCCTTGAAGAGTTTGTGGGGCAAAAGCATATCGTCTATAAAGATAGTTTGCTGGAAAGAGCAATAAAAACAAATATGCTTGGTTCTTGCATATTCTATGGTCCACCAGGAACAGGAAAAACAACACTTGCAAACATTATTTCAAAAACAACCAACAGCGACTATGTTAAACTAAACGCAGTTTCCAGTGGGGTTGCTGATGCAAAAAAAGTGATTGATGAAGCAAGAAAAAAGTTTGAACTATATGGCAAAAGAACATATTTGTTGCTTGATGAGTGCCATAGATGGAACAAAGCACAAAGCGACTGTGTTTTGGGGGCAATTGAAGAGGGCTGCATAATATTTATTGGTTCAACAACAGAAAATCCTTTTGTTAACATGACAAGGGCAATTGTTTCTAGGTGTAGAATTTTTGAGTTTAAGCCTCTTAGTGAACAAGACATCATTTTTGCTTTGAAAAGGGCAATAAGTGATGAGAAAAATGGTTATGGGAAACTTAAGTTAAAAGTTAGTGACGAGGCACTAAAACACTATGCTTGGGCATCTGGCGGAGATCTTAGAACAGCATATAACGCGTTAGAACTTGCAGTGAAAACAACCACTCAAAATAAAGATGGAGAAATTGTTATTGACAAAACAGTTGCAGAGCAGTCAATCCAGAAAAAGTCTATGAGCATTGATGAAAACATTTTCTATGACATGTTAAGTGCGTTTTGCAAAAGTTTGCGTGGAAGTGATGCTGAAGCAGGGCTTTATTGGGCGACAAGGCTTTTGGAAGCTGGGTGTGACCCACTTTTAATCACAAGAAGAATGATGGCTCACGCAAGTGAAGACATTGGAATGGCCGACAGCAATGCACTTTTGATGGCGGTCACCGCTCACACAGCGGTTCAAAACCTTGGGCTTCCAGAAGGTAAACTTGCAATATCACACGCAATTATATATTTGTGTGAGGCACCAAAATCCAACAGTGTTTGTGTTGCAATGAACAGAGCATATGAAGATGTTTTGAAGTTTAAAGATGATGCTGTGCCAAATCATTTAAAAAACCACCCAACACTAGACAAACAAAAACCATATAAGTATCCTCACGACTTTGGTGGCTATGTGAAACAGCAATATATGCCTGATTCACTTAAAGACAGAGTTTATTATGAGCCAAGCCAAAATGGAAGAGAAAAGGGAATGCAAAGAAAAAAAGTTAAGTGATTTTGTTTGACTAAAACCATATTATTTGTTAAACTAGCATAAGTTATTAAAAAGGAGAAAATTATTATGATCGCTTTGGAAAAATTGGAACAACTAAAAGGAACAAAAACAGAACAAAACCTCAAAAACGCATTTGCTGGAGAATGCCAAGCAAGAACAAAATATGATTATTTTTCAAGTGTTGCCAAAAAAGAAGGCTATGAGCAAATAAGCAAAATATTTGCTGAAACTGCTCTTAATGAAAAAGAGCACGCAAAAATTTGGTTTAAACTCTTTAATGGAATGGGGGACACTAAACAAAACCTCAAATGGGCAGCTGAGGGCGAAAACTTTGAATGGACTTCAATGTATGAAGATTTTGCGAAAACAGCAGAGGAAGAGGGTTTCAAAGAAATTGCAATTTTGTTTAGAGGAGTTGCAAGAATTGAAAAAGAGCATGAAGAGAGATTTAATGCACTCTTAAAAAACATTGAAAATAATGAAGTGTTTGCAAAAACAGAGGATAACACTTGGATTTGTTTAAACTGTGGATTCAAGATTGTTTCAAAAACTGCACCAAAGATTTGCCCAATTTGCCAACACCCGCAAAGTTATTTTGCACTTTGCAAGAAAGACTATTAATACTAAATCGGCCATTTTGGTCGATTTTTTTATAACTAACCACAAAACTTGAGAGTAATAATTGCTTGTTTGCATACATTACTTATTAAGGAGCTTTGGTTTTATGTGGGAATTTTCTGTTATGGCTGATGTTAAAAATGAAAACGCTGTTTCATACATACAAGACAAAATGAAGAACACTCTTTTAGAGTTTGATGGGGTTTATAGTTATGTGAAAGAAAATGGTTCTTGCAGTTTTTCGTTGGGTGCGGCAAAAGAGAAAAGTGAAGAAATCAAGAAAAAGTTAACAAAAGTTTTGTGTGACGCTATTTGTGAGAAAATGAAATATAACTATCTGAAAGAAAATGTTTGCGTGGACATTTTGGATAACAAAATGTTTGCAACATTTTTGAAAGTTTACACATATTTTGACATAGAACTAGAAAAGGCAATTGCTATAAGGGCTATTTGCTTTCCAAAATGTTTAAATCTCGAGAGTTTTCTAAATTTTCGTCTGCATAAATTAAAGCAAAAATGGCAAGAACTCTGCTTTTTAACAAACACGAACGCAAGTGTTTTTCTAAAAAGTGAAACATTTTTGGATGTTTTAGAATTTTTGATTTCAAATTTAGATTATAAGCACAAAAAAATCGTGATAGATTTTCAAGATGGAACAATTTGTGATGGCATTGAATCTAGCGAGAAATTATTAACAAAGTTTGTGACAGATGACATCTTTGATTTGTTAACCAAACTTGTTGACTTGTTGCCAAGAGAAATTGTTGTTTTGAACTTGTTTGATGAGGAAAAGATTCATTTGTTGCAAAATATATTTCAAAATAGGGTGGAATTCACAAAAAAATAAGAAAAAACACTTGCAAAACATAAAGTTTTGTGCTATTATTACTGCATAACAAAAAAGAAGAAGGCTCACTTCTCACCATTCAGGATTCCTAGATTGGTTAAATTTTTATAATAGGTGCATATGTTTTTACCTATTTTTTGAAGTGAGTAATGAATTTACTCACTTCTTTTTTGTTGAAATTATTTTTTGGGAGGATAACATTATCAAAGAATTAATGATTAATGAGCAAATAACTGCTCAAACCGTTCGTTTGTTGGGCCCTGAGGGTGAACAACTTGGAATTGTTTCAATAAAAGAAGCAAATCAAAAAGCTGATGAGTTTGGTTTGGATCTTGTGAATATTTCACCAAACGCAAATCCACCAGTGTGCAGAATTATGAATTATGGAAAATATAAATTCGAAGCACAGAAAAAAGAGAAAGAGGCAAAGAAAAAGCAAAAAGCCGTTGACATCAAAACAATGGAACTTTCAATGAGAATTGAAGAACACGACATGCTTTTCAAGGCAAAACAAGTTAAAAAGTTTTTGGAAAGTGGAGCAAAAGTGAAAGTTCTCATCAAAGGTGTTAGAGGTCGTCTTGCTGGATTTGCCCACCAAGGAATTGCGAACATGGAGAAATTCTATGAAATGGTGCAAGATGAGGCAATTATTGATCAGAAAGCAACACTTGCTGGAACAATTATAACAATGATGCTTGCCCCAAAAAATGCAAAATAAATAATATAGATAAGGAGAAAAATTATGCCTAAAATGAAATCAAACAGCGCTGTTAAAAAACGTTTTAGAATGAACAAGAACGGCGTTATCAAACGTGGTTGCCAATATGCAGGCCACAAAATGACAAACAAAACAAGTAAAAGGAAAATGCGTCTTCGCCAAGGAGAAACAGTTTCAAAAGCTGATGCTCCAAGAATTAAGAACGCTTTGTAAGGAGGAACCGGATTATGAGAATTAAGAATGGAACACACGCTTTAAAGAAAAGAAATGCAATCTTAAAGAAAGCAAAGGGTTATTTTGGAGCAAAGAGCAAGCAATTCAAGATTGCAAAGCAACAAGTTATGAAATCTGGTAACTACGCATATGTTGGCAGAAAACTTGAAAAGAGAAACATGAGAAGTTTGTGGATTGCAAGAATCAATGCAGCTTGCAGACTTAACGACATTAACTACAGCAACTTTATGCACGGATTGAAAGCAAAGAATATCGACCTAAACAGAAAGGTTTTGGCTGACATTGCAGCAAACGACCCACAAGCATTTGCTGAACTTGTTAAAAATGTTAAAAGTAAATAATTATGAAAGAAATATTAAGTAAAGAAAACCCAGTTATAAAAGAGTTTTCAAAATTAAAACAAAAAAAATACATACAACAAACAAACACTGTTTTGCTTGAGGGAATTAAACTCATCAACGAAGCGGAAAGCAGGGGAATTGCCTTGAAATCGGTTTTCACAAATTTTTACACCGATGAAGATTTTGGCTGCCCATCTTATCTTTTGAGTGAAAATGCTTTCAAATGCCTTAGTTCAACTGTTTCGCCACAAGGTGTTATTGCTGCAGTGGAACTAAAAGAAAATGATTTTTCAATGCCAAAAGGCAATTTTTTGGTGCTTGATGGCGTTCAGGACCCAGGAAATTTGGGTACAATCATTCGAACAGCAGTTGCCGCTGGCTTTTGTGAGATATACGCTAATAATTGTGTTGATTTTAGGAATGAAAAGGTTATTCGTTCAACAATGGGCACAATCTTTGATTGCAAAATTATGTCAGCTGGTATGGAAGAGATAAAGAAGCTTTGCAAGCATAAACTCTATTGTGCAAACATGAAAGGAAGCAGTGTGTTTGATGTTAAAAACGTTCCAAAGCAATTTGGGATTGTTATGGGTAATGAAGCTCATGGAATTAGTGATGAAATCATGTCTTTAGGGCTTGAAGAAGTCAGCATTCCAATGAAGAATAAAGTAGAGTCTTTAAATGTTGCTGTTGCAAGCGGCGTTATGATGTATATTTTGTCTTCCAAACAAAATTAAAAGAGAGGTTATATTTATGTCAGGACATAGTAAATGGGCAACAATCAAAAGAGATAAAGCAAAAACTGATGCTGCCCGCGGAAATGTATTCACAAAAATCGGACGTGAAATTGCGATCGCCGTTAAAAATGGTGGTCCAGACCCTGCAAACAACCCACGCCTTGCAACAGTAATCGCAAAAGCACGTTCAAACAACATGCCAAATGACAACATTCAAAGGTCAATCAAAAAGGCATCTGGAGAACTTGGTCAAGTTAACTATGAAGAACTTGTGTATGAGGGTTACGGCCCTGGCGGTTCTGCTGTTATGTGTGACATTGTAACAGATAACAAAAACAGAACATCAAGTGATATTCGCCACATTTTTGATAAAGCTGGTGGTTCTCTTGCTGGCCCTGGAGCAGTTGCATATTTGTTTACAAGAAAAGCTGTTGTTTGCATTGAAGCAAAAGGCAAAACTGAAGACGACATCACAATGCTTGCTCTTGATGCTGACGCTGATGATGTTGAAGATGACGGAGATGGTTTCTTCACTGTTTATGGTCAAGTTGCAAAACTCCAACAAATTCGTGATACTTTGGAAAAAGCTGGACTAAAAATTGAAAGTGCAGAAATCGAACAAGTTCCAAATGAAACAATTTCTTTGGAAGACTCCAAATATGAGTCATTTGAAAAAATGCTTGATAAACTTGAAGAAAATGATGATGTTCAAAACGTTTATCACAACGTTGAAATGAAATAAAAAAAGAAGCGAAAATCGCTTCTTTTTTCTTTATTTATGTTATTTGCTGTGGAATGTTATTCCAACAAATTTTGGCCCAACAATTGTCATGTTGTTGAGTGATGTTGGGGAGAAACAAATTTCATTTTCGTTCACAAGTTCCATAAATTTGTTTTTGAGCGTTTTTGCTTCTTCTTCAGCATCAGCATAAACAATTGAAAAAGTGTAGTCCGCAATGTTTTCTCCATTTGTTTTTGCAATGGAGAAGAGTTTGTTAACTCCTGCTTTAAATCCTCTTGATTTGTCCAAAAGTTTGAAGTTGCCTTCTTTGTCTATTGAAATGATTGGTTTCATTCCAATCAAACTTCCCATAAGTGATGAACCACTTTTTTGGAGTATTGGGTTGGAAGACAAAAACGAAACATCATCAACAACAAAGGCTGTCACAAACTGGCCAGATAGGTCAGTGGCAAACTTTATGGCACTTTCCAAATTCTTTTTAGAATTGTAGTATGTTTGGCATAGAATTGCAATGTTGCTTGTTCCTCTTGACACAGTTTTTGTGTTAACAAGTTTAACTGTTCTTTGTGGGAAGTCTTCACCAAGTTCTGTGAATGCTGCCATCAAATCCTCACCGCCATCACTAAATAACTTTAGTGAAATGGTGAAGAACACAACATCATCACCATCTTTTAGGTATTTTGCAAAAAAATCATACCATTCTTGTTCTGTTATGTGCACAATTGAGTATTTGTTCTTTCTAACATCTTCAAGAACGCTTTTTGATGGTTTTTTGCTATAGCCATCAAATTCAATAATATTTTTACCACATTGCAGTTTGCTTGGAGCCAAATTTAGGTTGTTTTTTGTTAGTTCGTCACCAAACATATCAGCAAATGCATCTACGAAGAATTTAACCATTTTGCACCTCAAAAATAGCATAACAAAAATGAAATAAAAATGTCAACTAAAAAATTTGGGTTATTTTAAAATTTATAGAGAAATTTGTAGATTTTTTGAGAGGATAAAACCTTTTTAATATAGTTATTTGTCTCTTTGTATGGTGTTTTACGCATAGTTCTTGACGCCGTACTATATCTTTCATCTTCCAGCCAAACTTTTGTTTTGTTTGGACCTGCATTATACGCTGATAAAGTGGTGGGTAAATCCAAGAACTCTGATTGAAGAAACCCAAGATATTTGCATCCAACATAAATGTTTGTTTTAGGCTCAAATAAATTAACTTCTTTTTCCATAATCCATTTGGCTGTTTCTGGCATAACTTGCATAAGCCCAATGGCTCCAGCTTTGGATTTTGCATTTGGATTAAACCCACTTTCTGTTTTGATGATTGCAAACACAAGGCTTGGTGTTAGATGAAATTCTTTTGAACACTCTAAAACCTCTTTTTCAAACTTTTTTGGGTAAAAGACTGGCACTAAAAGAAAAAAGGGAAGAGTGGAGCAAATTGTAATAAAGAAAATAAAAAAGAAAATAATAACCTTTTTCACATTATATTATACGTTTTTGATTTCTTTTTTTGCTCAAAACAAATTATTTTACATAAAATGTGAATTATGTGTTGACAAACTGTTACTTATGATATATAATAATGTCAAGTAATTTTACTTTGCGAGGTTGTTATGAATATTGAAAAAACTTTGAAAGTATCAAGACTTTTGTGTGTTTATAAAAGTTTGCTTACAGAAAAGCAACAAGAAGTTGTTAGAGCATATGTGGACTATAACGGCTCACTTGGTGAAATTGCTGAACAGTTTGGCGTTTCTAGGCAGGGAACATTTGACCTTTTAAAGCGAAGCATCAAAAAATTGGAAGAATATGAGAAAAAACTCAAAATTTGCCAAAAGTTAGACAAAATTTATGACTCAGTGATTAAAACAACCAAAACTAGTTTGACAAAAAATGAGCAAGAAGCTATAATTGAAACAATAAAACAATTGGAGGAATAATATGTCATTATTCAGTGGACTTTCAGAAAGGCTAAATCATATTTTTTCTAAAATGACCAAAAGAGGAAAACTTACTGAACTTGAAATAAAAGAGGCAATGAGAGAAATTAGGGTTGCTCTTTTGGAAGCAGATGTTAACTTTTTGGTTGCAAAAGACTTCATTAAAGATGTGTCTGAAAAGGCTGTTGGTGAAGAAATCATCAAAAGCGTGACCCCAGGGCAACAAGTTATCAAAATTGTTAATGATGAACTCATAAAGCTTATGGGAAGCACGCAGTCTAAACTGGACTTAACAGGAACTCCACCAGCAGTTATTATGATGTGTGGACTTCAAGGTGCTGGAAAAACAACAATGTGTGGAAAACTTGGAGCATATTTAAAGAGCCAAGGAAAGAAAAGTTTGTTGATTGCTGGTGATATTTATAGGCCAGCAGCGATTGATCAACTTAAGATTGTTGCAAAGCAAGCTGGTTGTGAGGTGTTTGAAAAAGGCACTCAAAACCCAGTTAAGACG
>JAEEGL010662995.1_pt1 | contig 19564 bp, 11 predicted proteins | sample 9134231 | NCBI WGS metagenome assembly JAEEGL01 (sample SAMN16246548, study PRJNA631951) | gut metagenome | biome: gut microbiome; feature: rumen; material: fiber-attached | host: Bos | place: Iran: Karaj | collected 2018-10 | reverse complement strand
GGTAAAGCAACCCAATCCTGAGTGCATCGCTTTCCGGTTCATTTTGATAGGAAACGATCACAGGAATCGTCTGGCTGAGCGAATCATCCGAATTACCCCGGAGACTCAGGCGGGCGTAGACGAGTTCCTGCGTATCGTTCCATGAACGTCGGTGAGGTTTCAGATGCATGGGGATGAGTTCAAATCCAGCTGTGTCGGCCGCTTTGATTTCCTGGTGATAAAACCACATATTGCCGCCAAAATAGTCTACGACCATATCCTGTGGTTCGCCTGCGAACGATACATGAATCCGTGTCTTTCCATCCTCGTCACTTGTCTGAACCGCAGAAAAAGGCATATTCCCAGGTTTAATCGTTTTCTCGGTGACTTCGGTGCCAGCCAGAATTCTGATTCGCGTCTGTTTCTGTGCTGTAAGCTCAAATGCAGTGACCCCCGATTCATCCGCATTTATCACATATTCCACCGCACCGTTGTTCGCATTTTTGCGATATGCAATGCCGTCGATCTGAATTTCATCAGGATTGGTATTGCCTGCATCCGGCACCTGCTGGATAACGATGTCACCCTGATATGGCACGCCATTGCGTATATCGGCATAAAGCACGCGATTGGATTTGCCCGGCATAAACGCAGCCGGCACAACCAGTTTTTGTATACTGTGGCTGCTCGGGTTGTGCGCCAGACCAAACGGCATGATGCTATAAACATCTATTCCCGGACGGCCGTCCAGATGGCTTTTTTCCACCTCCATGATGAAATTATCCGGATTATCGAAAGATAACTTTCCACCGTCAACATCCAGCTTGTCGTCCCCATACTTTCCTGTCTGAAGAAGAAAACGCAAATCCCGGCTGGGACAGTGTCTGCCATGCTGATATTCACATTTCGGAATGTTCGAGAGTACCGTCCCATGGGATGGGAGATCGACGCGAATCACTTCATCATAACCATTATGTCCCGGGCGTGCGTATCGAAGTGCCAGATCGTCGTTTCCAATGTATCCCGGTTCATACCAGCCAATGTATATGTGGCCCTGATCAAACAGCATTGCATTTCGGGGATTCGCAACTTCAAGCTGCAAGAGGTTATCTTCTTTATCCGGGGACAGCCATGGCGAAAAGCGAGCGGTGATCGTAACGTTGGATAAAGAGGCAAAAATAAGACTTGCAGCGGCGACGATGCATAGCACGACGGCGTATATCGCCATCAAGATGATGTTTTTTTTCTCCATTTTTCGATTTATCCATAGAAATAGGCTATGTTTAACCAGTATGGATATAGCTTTCGCCCCCGATGTCGGGAAGTACAGGCTTATCGCTTGTGGCTTATAGCTTGTCGTTGTCTGATGTGCATCATAAGCCATAAGCTATAAGCTAAAAGCCGTGAAGCAAACGACTTTGTATTTTCATATCCACGATCATTAAACAGAGCTTAGAAATTTCGTTTTTTTTTAGGATATTCGGTGGCAGAGACGTTACGCGGAACATCTCTACCAAATTATCGTTGTCAACGTTAATATGTCAACGTCTATTTAATTGTCGATTTTATCGCCAGAATCATTCGCTCGCGAACGTTATAGCAATTCGAATTTCCACCGCACACATTCGGTCCTAAGCAATAACTGCCGTTGTATATCTTATAGTCTCCACACATGCATGCGTCTTTCACACATTTCCAGACTGTGCCGTTTACACAAATATAGTTCTTCAGCTCCTGGGAATCCATTGGCACGTTATTGCATGCACATACGCCATTCTCATAGGTGATGCCGTTAAACGCATCCAGCGTCGGACAATAATCAGTTAACCGGTTGGATTTCTTTATGCAGTGGCCTTTGCTGCAGCGTTCTCCCTTCTGGCAAACTTCTGTTCCGCATTCACATTGTGCATTTCCGCACACCCAGCCACCATATTGATAATAATAATTACCACCACCTTTTGCGCTTACCATCTCACAGTAATATGCATCGTGATGCTCTGGCATATCAAATGTGCATGAACAAACTTCTGGTGCAGAAAAATGAAGCGCACTAAACTTTTCATCAGGTGAATCGATAAAGGTGAATTGTTCCAGAATTTTGTTGCGCTGCATGTACTGAATCTTTTTACCTTTGCATTCTCCTTCAAGATAGCCATTGTCATTGGTTTTAAGGCCTATGTGGGTGCACGCTGTACACAGTTTCCCGTCGGTACAGGTTTCACCATTGTTTACAAAACCGTCGCCACAGGCACAGCGGTAATTTGCAATTTTGTTTATATCCATGTGATCTATGGCAAATCTGCCAATTACTGCTTGAGTGTAACTGGCTTTGTATTTACGTATATTTTTATAATAGTCGTAAGCATATTTCAATTCGGCAATCTGGCAGATTTGTTGGCCATTGATGCATCGATAGCCGGCTTTTAGGATGGAACTGCCGCACAGACATCCTGGCACCATACTGTCGTTCGCGCAAACACACTCGCCATTGCGACAGGACTCAGAGCGAATACATTGATGCGTTCCACAGCTGCATATATCATTCTTGCAGAACTGTTCGGAACCATTAGGCGTTTGTTCTTTTGCAAAAGGGCTGTCTGGCGGATTTATGTACATATCGTATGCGTAGTGCCTGGTTGAATGCTTACAGCCGCCATGCATTAAACACTTCCATGCACCTGACATCAGGAGTGTTTCGTCTCCTTCGTATTCTATGTGTTTTGTGTATTCTGTGACTTCGCAGGTAAAATTCGCGCAATTCGTGCAACTCGATACCACGCAATCATCAATTTCACTCCCATCCTGATCTTCGCATTTTTCCGGGCATAATCGTATATTTCCTTCACTTCTTCCCTCAGAATAATAACTGTTTTCGGTATTTACTACAGTGCCGTCGCAACAGGGGTCGTCTTCATCGCATCCAGGACTTCCTCCGCCCCAGTCCCAATCGTCTCCATAGTGTTCTTCACTGTCCTTCACATCGTTTTCAAAATCGTCCTCCAGATCGTCATCTTCGTCCTCATCGCTGTCTTCAATCTCATCCGGTGAAACACACGCATCATCGAAACAGGCTTTTCCTTTTTTGCAATGCTCCGAGCCACACGTACATCCTTTGGCATCGATGCAGATCATTTTACCATCTTGACAGACAAAAGATTTGGCTTCCCCGGGCTCGAGAAATATATCTAATTTGCCGCATTCGCATCCCAAATCCGTACATCCGGCACCCAACGGACAGATATCATCACCACATTTACAGCCAGATTCAGATTCACAGAGCAACCCGGTGGCTTTGGAACTGTCGATGTAGCATGTATACATTTCAAGATCTTTTTGGCTCAGAACTGGAAGACTGTTGCTCGTGCAAAGGCAACCATCGGTTGTACATGTGCCATTTTCCGGACAATAGCTGTTCCCACATTTACATCCGGTTTTCGATGTGCAAAAAAGTCCGGTTTTGTTCAAATCATCTTTGTAATCGTCATCCCAGTTGCATGTATATCCAGCCAAATCCTTTTTTTCAAATTCCGGCATGGACTCGTCATTACAATCACAGCCGTTTTCCGTGCATCTTGCGTTCATTGCGCAATAACTGTCCCCGCATTTGCAGCCGTCTTCCGATTGGCAAATCAACCCATTGCCAGTGGTGTCTTTTTCATATTTTTTGCCTTCCATAATGTCCCAGTAGCATACATAAGACGTGACATCTTCCTGACTCAATTCCGGGTAATCATCATCGTTACAATCACAGCCATCTTTTGTACATCTCGCATTTTTAGCACAATAGCTATCTCCACATGTACAACCTTTGTCCGACTGGCAAATCAAGCCTTTTCCCTCGTCTTCTGTGCTTTCAGAGGTGAAGCATTCATAACTGGCAATATCTTTTTTGCTTAATACCGGCGTAATCTCATCATCGCATTCACAGCCATCTTTCGTGCATATCGCATTCTTTGCACAATAGTTGCTTCCGCATTTGCAGCCATCGTCAGAAATGCAGACTAATCCAGTAGATTCGCCATCTTCTGAATACCATACACATTTATATTCGGAACTCTCTTCTTTTTCTAAAACCGGTATTATATCGTCATCACATTCACAGCCTTTTTTCGTGCAAAACGCATCCTGTGGACAATAGGTGTCGCCGCATTTACATCCAGTCGCAGATTTGCAGATTAATCCATTATCATCATCTTTAACGTATCTTTTACATTCATATTCGGCAATGTCTTCTTTATTTAATACTGGCAAATCCTCCAAACCGCATTGACAGCCATCCGCTGTACAATTCGCATTCTTCGCACAATAGGTGTCTCCGCATTTACAGCCATCGGGCAATGTGCAGATTAAGCAGATTAATCCATCATCGCTGTACTGCTTGCACACATATCCGGCAATGTCTTCTTTCCCCAAAATCGGTAATTCATCGTCATTACACATACAGCCATCAAGCGTGCAGATTGCATTCTTGGCGCAATAACTATTGCCGCAGCTGCATCCAGTTTCTGATTGACATGATAATCCGTTTATATCATCACGCTCTGAATAACATATATAATTTCCATTATCCTCAGCATTTATCAATGGTAGCGCATCATCATTGCAATAACATTGATAACCATCATCATCATCTTTGTTACACGTCGTTGTCTTCGGACAGATTTTGTCTCCGCACGGGCATCCCGACTCAGATTCACATGCAATTGAACAGCCGGTATTGGAATTGCAGATCTCATTGGGGTTCAAGCAGGCATAGTGATTTGCCCGATACATTTCTATTTTTTCATCCTCGATACCATCAGGTGAGCTGCCACATATACAGCCATCTATCGTACATTGCTCACCGTACAAACAGGTATGCGAACCGCATGCACAGCCTGCACGATTCTGGCAAACCATGCCGTATTCAGGCGTCACTTTTTTGTAATCCATTTTGAGGCATTCATCAGACACACTATCGATGCGGTATTCTTTTGTTGCCAGTCCGGTAATGATGTATTGGTCAAAGTTGTCACCAATAAGTGACTGGACATCCGGTATCGTTCGATAGGCGCATTGACCCTGGTTGCATGCTGTATGCATCGGGCAAGTGGTTTCTCCGCATGCACATCCATCGGGGTTTTGACATTCCGGTTGCGGGATATTGTTTTCGCAGACATAGCCTGAGTTCATCACGCCAAGGTCCTGTTTGTCGATGGGGACGCCATAACAGTGTCCTTGGCCATGGACGCATGTGCCGCCTTTGGGGGTGTAGCCATCTCCACACGCACAGCCCTCTTCGCGGGTGCAGATTAAATCATTGCCCACGCATGAATTGTAGCCATCGGCATAGGCTAGCTTGCCGAATTTTTGTTTGATATTTGAATCACCGCAAAAACACTGGTCTTCAGCACATATTCCGTTCTGGGGACAGACTGAATGGCCGCATTTACAGCCATTCGGAGCGGTACAAACCGCATGTCCGTTCGTACATTTGTATTTGGTGCTGTCATATCGCGTACCAATTGGAACACCGCCGCACATGCATTTGCCGTCTGAACAGGCACTGTTTTCGGGGCAAATCTTGTCACCGCACTGACATCCTGCCTTATTTATGCAGACTAGTATGCCGTTTCGACAGCCGTATTTTTCAACATCTGTCATGTTTTCGATTTTGGTTTCGCCACATGTGCATCCATTGGCATCACACGCAGCCGATAACGGACATGCCGTTCCTGCACAGTCGCAGCCGCCTAAATCCTGGCACAAGGGCTTGCCGTTCACACATTTATAGTGGTTCACATTATCTGCCGTTTGTGGCGTATCGCCGCACCAGCATTCGCCGCCCTTGCATGTGTCTGCCATTTGGCAAACCGTTCCGCCGCATACCACACCTGCATAAATCGGCGTCTTTTCTTCTATGCAATTGGCCGCATTGTCTATCTGCACATCGCCGCATTTGCAGGTACTCGCCACACAAGACCAGACCATGCGGGTTTCGACGCCAAGGCCATCAATCGGAACATCAATTCGCCGAAGCATGTATCCCGCGTGTTCTTTGGGCATTTTAGGAATCTTTCCCGGTGCGTTGTCGCCCAGATAGCCCCAGTTTGGGTAATACACCTCGCGATTCTTGCAGCCAACTTCGTTCATGCACAGCCAGATATCGTTTATGCATCCCCAATCCGTCGCATCGTCGGGATTCAGGCCGATTTCGCCGCACATGCACTGGCCGTCGCCTGAGGTCTGTCCTGGCAAACAACGGAGCTGCTGGGGCGCTTCTTCCGGCGGATTCGCTGTTTCTACAACGGTTTCCTGGGCATCTCTGCATGCATTCAGACACAAAAAACTGCCAATAAAAATCAGAATGCCAAGTGTTCGTTTCATTATGTTTCCTTTTATCGCAATAAATGCTCAATCGGGGGATTACAATAAATGTATAGGCTTGAAAAATCACCATATTTGTGTGTATGTGTGAGCCGCCTGCTATGTGCGCTTCGCGCCCATACGCAGCGGTGCGGCGCTATCTGCGATACGCGCCGCAATCGATTTCCCGTCTTTTGTTTATTGGTAGAGACGTTCCCCGGAACGTCTACCAAATCACGGTTTTCCCCATTTCCCAATTTTCACCATTACCCACAGGCTAAATATGCAACACATCGTTCGATTTTTCACCATTCTCTGTTTGTCGCTGATCGCCTGGATTCCTTGCGCGCAGGCGCAGGAAGGCTATGCCAAGGTCCAGATCTTCAAACCGAATGGCTGGCATCTTGAGCAAATGCAGACGTTTTCGGGCGCAGTGCCGTCGAGGGCCTGGGTGTTCAAAAATAATAATGACAATGCAGAGGTGTTGGTATCGGTAATGGTTACAGAAGGCATTATTGATGGATTGCCAAAGCAGTCGCTGTCGAATCTGATGCGTCTGTACCTGCAGTCGTTGATCGTTGGATGGAACGGAAAGGTCATTGATGAAGAAAAAAACGAAGACAAGGATGATCCAGAAAAGCCAGACAATGAGATTTTCTGCGCCGATGGTGCTGGTTACCAGATGACGGGCATATTTGGAACACGGGAATTCCAGTATTACGGCTGCATGGTTCGGGCTGTCGACTGGTCGCGGATTGTGACCGTCAGTACATGGATTCCCAAAGGCGCGCCTTCTCAACCTGTCATACAGCATCTCTTGCTATTTTTGCAGGCTGTGACCATGCCGCCGCCTGTGCCGCAGGAGGATGAAGCAGATACAGTTATCGGCAGTGACTGAGTCTGTCCGTGTTTTTTTACCCACGGTTAAAAATAGGTCGCCCCTTTGGAGCGCTGGCTGTGGCGTCCCTTTACCGGGCTTAGTTCGGTTGAACAGTTACACGCCATGTGAACAAATTAAAGCTGTTGTTTGACAAAGTCACAATGAGGTGATAAGAATATCGGGCCTTAGAGGCGTTTGTCTGCCAGCGTTCAGATGTAGAACCAATGGAGTGAGTGCACATGAGTTTAGAACGACGCGTATTCGCGTTTTTTTTGTTGATAACACTGTTAGTTGCGACGGGTTGCGGTCCGATTCTCTCGACGAGAGGAACGTCACAGGCTAAGGATGCCCTTGCTAAAGCTGAAGCTGCTCAAGCAGCTGAACTGGCCCCTTATGAATATACGCTTGCCCAGGAATACCTTCGCAAAGCCGACGAATTGTGGGGACATTCCAAGTTCGGTGACAGCCATAAATATGCCCAGAAAGCCATAGAAATGGCCAATGCCGCCGAAGAAAAAGCCAAAACAAATCCCTATAAGAATCCGCTAACAAGCAATTAGTGGTTGCGCAGTCTGAACAGGTTTTTTACAGAGAGAACATAATGAAATACACAGATTTGAAATTGCGTCGAGGCATGATGGTTATGATCCTCGCTTCGGCAGCCGCGTTCGCTATGGGTTGCGCTGATGGTACAAAGCTTTCGGCCCAGCAAAAAGAAATTCACAATCAGGTCGATACAATCTTTGACCGCGCTTACAGATGTGCACCAGTTGAACTGGCAAAAGCCAGCGCGAACGAAGAATTCGGGCGCATGGAACTGAGCGATGGCAATGGACGTCGCGGTGAAGAACACATCAATTTCGCCGATGAAATGGTTAAAGAGGCCGATCAGAAAAGCCTTTCAACCAAATGCCTCGATCCCAAACTTCAGGATAAAGATAACGACGGCATCATCGACAGCGAAGATCTTTGCCCCACAACTCCAGGCGTGAAAGAATTCAAGGGTTGTCCAAATCCCGATACGGATGGCGACGGCATTTGTGATTCCTGGGTTTCCGAAAGCGGTCTGATGAAAGAATTCGAGTGCAAAGGCGTCGATCTTTGCCCGGATGATCCCGGCGAACTCGCATACTCCGGTTGCAGCAATCCTGACCGCGATTTGGACGGCGTTTGCGATTTGTGGGTCTCAAAAGTCGGCTTGCAGAAAGATTATGCCAAGACCTGTAAAGGTGATGATTTGTGCGAGGACATCTCCGGTTATCCCCAGTATCAGGGATGCCCGAATCCCGATAGCGATGGCGATACCATTTGCGATCCCTGGGTCACCGATCGCAACCTGCTCGGTACTTTCACTGAATGCACCGGCTCCGATAAATGCCCGTTTGAACGCGGCGTTGTCGAAGAAAATGGTTGTCCGCCTCCTCGTAAGTTCATCACCGTTACCGAAGATAAGATCGAACTCAAAGAACAGTTCTTCTTCGCTACCGGTAAGACCAAGGTTCTGCCCAAGAGCCAGCCGTTACTCGACGAAATCGCTGCAGTCCTCAACGAGAATCCGAACATCCACATCTCCATTGAAGGCCATACCGATAACGTCGGTAAACGCAAGAGCAATATCAAGCTCTCGCAGGGCCGTGCAAAATCCGTCATGCAGGAACTCATCAAGCGTGGCGTAAACAAGAAACGTATGACTTCATCCGGTTTCGGCCCAGACAAACCAATCGATACCAACGATACCGAAGAAGGTCGTGCAAACAACCGTCGAGTCGAACTCAACATTACAAAACGTTAATGACGGGCTTCTCCAATCCTTTGGATTGGAGATTGCGTCGCAGAACTTTCAAGATCAGGCCCTGTCTTCAAATCGGAGACAGGGTTTTTTTAAACCATTCGGTGCTGTGTTATGAACAATCGCGCTAATTTACTCGGTAAACTCAGGCTTATTCTGGTTATGTTAATCCTGTTGGTTGCGCCGTTATCGGCACAGGCACAGGATGTAAAAAGCGCCGTGATTTCCCTCAGCCAGTCGGCTATGGCTGATTACGATGAATTCGAGTTGGAAGCTGCAGATGAAAAACTCTCGCAGGCTACCAAACTGATCGAGTCTTCGACCGATAGTGATCCGGAATTTGCGAAGATTTATGTGTCTCAGGCGATCGTAAGCTATGGGCTGTTTAAGGATGCGGCGCCTGCGATTGCCAATGAGCGCGCTTATTCAGCTATGCTCAAGGCTTTGTCTTACGACCCCGAGGTAACCATCCCGGATGATTATCGAACGAGCGATCTCGAAAGCATAATGAATAAGGCCAGAAAACTGTTTTCAAACAGTAGTTCTGGGCCTGTCGTGTTAAGCACGACAAAGCCTGTGATGGAACATACGCCGCTTTATGAACTGCAGCGATGTGAGGTCGCTGAGGTAAGAGCCAGAGTCCCGGCCCACCCCGATATTTATCGCGTCGTGGTGCACTATGCGCCGGATTCTGCGCAATATGAAGAAATTGAAATGCATCCGTCTGCCAGTGCGGCAGATATCTTTATCGCCGAAATCCCGGGCCTGGCGACTCAGGGTAATGAGCTGCTTTACTATATCGATGCCGTAAACCGAAGTGGCGAAGTTATCGTGAATAATGCGACCGCTGCTTCACCTAACCATGTGCTGATGATTGGGAAATGTGGCGGGTTGTCGACGTCGGATATCGTTACGAAATATGGCGATCCGCTTTTCCAGATCACGCTTGGGCTGGGTACTGGTTTCACATTCGTGAGTGATGCTGATAATACCATGTGTCACAGTAACGATTGCTTCGCCAATGGCAAGGGATTCCGAGTCGATGACGTTTCTGGCGGCGGCGTTTTGCCATTCCACCTCAAGATTAGTGCCTTGTTCAATTTGCCTGCGCATATTCAGCTCGGTATCCAGCTGCGCGGCCAGATCGTGAATACACAGGGTACTGGTGGCATGGCTGCGGATTACCTCGAGCCCTGGGATTCGTTGTCGATGGGCGCAGAGTTCAGGTATTATCCGCTCTACAAACAGCCTTATCGTCTCTATATCGGCCTGGGCATCGGCGGTGGCGGCGCAAATGCCACACTTTTCCTGTCGAACTACGACAACTATCACGACCTGTATAAGTTTGGATACGGCTATATCGCTCCCGAAGTCGGTTTCTTACTCACGCTGCACAAATATGTGGGATTGGCTTTCGAATTGGCGATTCCGATTCATTTCCCCCAAGATCCCAACGTGCACTTCGATTTGTCGATTGGGCCGTTCTTCCAGATCTAGTTTGAACAGATATCTGACACAGGAGATGAAAAAATGGCAGAAAGAAAATCGATTCCTAAAGGCTTTAACCTGAGGCAGTTTTTCGGCGAGTATTTTGATATGATTCGTCGTACGGGAAGTGATTTGGCCGATGAATTGATCGCGCTGGTCGAAGAACGCCGCAGCATGCAGCGTTGTGATATCTGCGGCATGCCCATGAAAGAGCCTGCCAATAATCCCAAAAAATTCGTCGGCGCCTATTTGTGTGACTTTTGTCGCCGCCAGCTGCAACAGCGCTAAGCCATGAACGCATTATCCAACGAAGACCGGCAAATTGCCCGCCAATTCAATATGCGGGCAAGACAGCTCTTTTGGCGAGGTGTTGTTCCGGAGAATTGCCCGATCTGGCGTCTCGACGATGACAGCATCATCGACTGGATCGTCGACTATCAGCAGCAGCACCAGCTTTTGCCTGATGGCCGGTTGGGACCATCGGGCCTGATCACCATGATGGCAGAATCGCTTGGTGGTGTCGGTGGCTTTATCATCGATGGCAAAGAGATTACGGTTGAAAATACCCGGGTTGCCAGATTGTTTGTGCCAGGTTGTGCCGAAGCCGTAAAGCCGGATTTGTGCTGCATTTTGTCGATTCCGGAGCTCGACTATGTCTGCCGCGAACGCGTGAATCACAGAACGCCAGTGCGTGCGCATTTCAGCATCGATTCTTCGGTTGGTCTAAACCATCAGAGCCTGATCGTGCAATGGGCAGATCCCCTGCGTTCTGTGCCATTTTCCCCGACACCGGAATGCATCGATTATCCCAGACGACGGCAGTGCGTTGGTATTGAAATCGAAAATGTCCTGCTGATGTATCAGCTGGATTCAGATGAACGACGCTGGATTAAACGACGGCCTGTTACCCGGGCAAAAATCGGTAATCGCGAGATCAATCAGCCTGCTGTTTATGATCAGCAGATCAATGCGCTTCGCGTGATTTTGGATGTGCTCGAAAAATATGCCGGTATTCCCAAGACTTTTCCCAACGCCGGTGGCCTGTATACGACGGCTGTACTCGATGACGGCCAAATTGATGACTATCGGGGCTGTCTGGCAAAGTTCAATTATCTTGTGATGAACAATGAACCTGGTGCTGGTTTGGTTCCATGGCTGGAAACATTGTTCGGAAAATTAGAATCAGTACAAGCTGATGCAGAACCCGAAGATGCGGCAAGTGCTGTGCTTCCAGCAAACAGCGTGGATTTGACGCAATTTGAGGCGCGCAAAAAAGAACTCAATGAAAGCCCGCAGCCGACGTCATCTTTTTTGCCGACATACGAAGATGGTCCGAGATTCAATCTGGCAAACGCCATTGCCGCTGCTTATGCATCCGGCAAAGTCGCGCGAGCCGGTCGTATCGCTGAACGTGCCAAAAAATTTGATGAGTCGTAGTTTTTTGTTGACAAAAACATTTTTAGAGCGTAAAAGGCTCGCGTTTGCTCGGTAGGGCGAACGCCTCTTGCTGCGGGATAGAGCAGTCTGGTAGCTCGTCGGGCTCATAACCCGGAGGTCGCAGGTTCAAATCCTGCTCCCGCTATTTTTTGGAACGACAGATTCGATTATCTGTCGTTTTTTTTTGCGCTCGGCGAGCCGTGGGCTTTGCGATGTCGCATCTGCGGGGCTCTGGTGGTGTTGTTTGTGGGTTTCATCTACGGTTATCGTATGTCGCACCAGGGGCTCTGGCGGTGACGCATGGCGTGTGAAATGGCGGGGCGCAGTAATGACGCGGCGTAGCGAGCACAGAGACGTGCGAACGCACGTCTGGCGAGGTAGCCGCGTTGGGGGTAGCCGCGTATTGAGCTGCAGAGACGTGCGGGACGCACGTCTCTGCCAGCGAGATAGCGGCGTAGGGGGCTGTGCCCCCTCCCATATTTTTTTTTTCGAATTTTGTTCGTGACTATTTCATCTTTGCCAAAAAAGCGCTAAAAGAATCGCGGTTTTTGGCCGTCGATTTTGAACCATCTGCGGCAAGGAGAGAAAATATGGAACGAAAAATAAGAAATGCGAATGCTCTATTTATTGGCCTTTTAGCTTGTTGTTTTGTTTCTGCGTGTAATTCCAACGAAGAAAAATTGCCGAATCCGGCGCTTGTGAACTCGCAGCACGCGATGATAAATGGTAGTTATGATTTGAAAATTGCGCACAAGGCGGTTATCGGCTTGTTTTCAACTGAGGATGTTGGTGACGAATATAGTGGTTATGAGTGTCGAAAGAATAGCCTGTTTTGCACAGGCACGCTGATTCACCCCAACTGGGTTTTGACTGCGGCGCATTGTGTAACCGAGCGGTCGCAGTGGAGTGGCTCGATTAGTGCGAGTGCATGCAACGATTCGCTTTCGATCGGTGTTGGAAACAATGAGAATGCTGTTGTCAATAAAAGTTATAATGTGAAGAAGGTTTATTGGCACCCCAGTTATGGCCAGCACACGCTGAGTTCATCGTGGTTTAGTTCGGATGATTGGACCACGATCGATGCGGATATCGCGTTGCTCGAGCTCTCCAGCCCTGTGCCTGAGTCGGTGGCTAAGCCGATTTTACCGCATCCGAACTGGTTGCCTATCGCTTCGAAAGATTTGGAAAAAGAGATGGAATTCTCCGGGTTTGGCATCGATGAAGATGGTGATATGGGTACCAAGCTCAGATTTAAAACGCAGGTTACGGAATATTGTGGATTGTATAATCCGCACGACAGCACGGATGGCTGTAAGAATGGTTCGATGAAGATGAATGGCTGCCACCCGAACGATAGTTATGCAAGTCGTGGTTATTGCTATGATAACGAGTATGAAAATATCCTGATTCCTTTTGGCGGTTATTATTATTCGCAGGAAGAAGGCGGCCCGTGTCAGGGAGATTCCGGCGGCCCCGGTTTCTATATGATAGGCGGCGTTGAATACGTTTCGGGTGTCACGAGCTATGGCGATTACATTTGCGGTGGTTTTGGCATTTCGACCGCTGTTCAGGATTATTACGACTGGATTATTCAGAAGGCTCCGGCTGTCGCGAGCCAGTATGTCGAGGTTTGCGGCAATGGTGTGGATGACGATGGCAATGGCAAGGCCGATTGCGATGATTCGGCTTGTGCATCCCTGTCTTCGTGCGTCGTTGAAATCTGCGGCAATGGTATTGACGATGATAAGAATGGCAAGACCGATTGCGATGATCAGGCTTGTGCTTCGGAGCGCGCATGCCAGGTCGAAATCTGCAATGATAAAATCGATAACAATGCCAACGGTCTGACCGATTGCGAGGAGTCTGTGTGCTTACAGTCGGTCTATTGCCAGCCCGAAATCTGCGATGACAACAAGGACAATAACCTTGATGGCAAGACCGATTGCGAGGATGCGCAGTGCGCCGATAAGCTCATTTGTCAGCCCGAAATCTGCAACGACAATATCGATAATAACGGCAATGGCCTCATCGATTGTGATGATAAAGGATGCAGCGCAGAACCGGCCTGTTTGCCCGAAATCTGTGATGATAATATCGATAACAACGACAACGGACTGATCGATTGCAAAGATCCCGGCTGCACTTCAAATATCGTCTGTCAGCCCGAAATCTGTGACGATAACGTCGATAACAATGGCAACGGACTGGTCGACTGCGATGATCTCGCATGCCTGAAGGCAGCCAAATGCGTGCATCCGGAGTTTGCCGAGATTTGTGATGATCATATCGACAATAACAACGATGGATTGGTGGATTGTGACGATCCGCAGTGCTCAAACAGCTCGCTGTGCGTCGTGATGCCCGACGAAAATTGCTCGGATTTCGTCGACAATAACGGCAATGGTCTCATCGATTGCGACGATCCACAGTGCGCGGATAATATCGCCTGTTCGTCTCAGCCCGGTGCGCCCGAAAACTGCGACGATGGCATCGATAACAATGGTGATGGCCTCGTCGATTGCGACGATTCGCAGTGCTCTGAAAGCGCGTCCTGCAAGGCTAAGCCCGGTGTTCTGGAGATCTGCGACGATGGCGTCGATAACAATGGCAATAACATGATCGATTGCGACGATTCGGATTGTTCAGGGTTCTCGTCATGCATCGCCGGCCCCGGTGTTTCGGAGATTTGCGATGATGGCATCGACAACGATGACAATCGTTTAATTGATTGCGATGATCCGGCTTGCTCGGTTTCCGCTTCGTGCGGCGGTACATCTTCAAAGCCCGGTGATTATGCAGATGGTGCGGAAGGTTCATCGTCAGAGAGCGGGCTTTCCTACAACGACCGATTCTCGCATTTGCCCGAAGGCAAAGAGCAGCCCATCATGTTTGAGTGCTCTTCGACGCCGCTGCGTTCTGCTCCGGCACCGCTCGCCATTCTGTTTGGTTTGCTTGGAACCGGCTGGATGCTGCGTCGCCGCCGCTCCAACTAGTTCAGAACCCATCTGATGATTTAAAGCGCCCGGTATTCCGGGCGTTTTTTTTGGCTATTCAAATTTTCAGTGAATAGTGAATAGTGAATAGTGAATAGTGAATAGTGAATAGCTAATAGTGAATAGCTTAGAGCTTAGGTGTATCCAGTGCTGACCATAAGCCATAAGCCATAAGCCAGATCTACTTTTAGCTGTCCTTAATGATACAAATCCTTTCGATAAGCGTCATTCACGAGCGACGAAATCGACAATAGATATTCCTTCAAATCGTTGGCTGTCTGTTTGTTTTGTTTGGATATATCTGTGGTCTGACCATAGTCTTCGTGATCGAACATCATAATCTGCTTTTTGCTCGGCATATATACGGAATAATCATTGGTATCCATGGCGTAGCGCAGATGTTTGATGACGATGGCATGTGCTTTTTGGGGATCGACGCTGAGCAGGCTGTGTCCCATAAACGAATTGTCGTCGCAAATATGGGCGAGGTCCAGAATGGTGGGCGCCAAATCCAGATGGCTGCCGATTACCTCTTGTTTGCCCACAGGAATGCGCGGATGCTTTGGACTGTATACAATCAATGGCACCTGTGTGGCTTCGTGCCGCAGATTGTCGTAATCGGGGCTGTCGCCGCGATCGCCAAGATCCATGCCGTGATCTCCGGTAATCATGACAATGGTATGATCGAACCAGGGCTTATCTTTTATCGATTCTATAAATTCCCTCACCACATCATCATCGTAATGCATTGTATTAATAATTTTAATCTTCTGTTCATTCGAATCCGTCAGCCGCAGGTTTTCTTCTTCGGCTGGCAGTGTGAATGGGGTATGGTTGGTGATGAGGAAAAACGTCATTAAAAATGGCTTCGACGGATCCAGCTCTTCATTCAGCCATCGCGAGGCATCCTGCATCACCAGACGATCTTTTTCGTCGTAGTCGGGCGTATAATAAATCTTGTCGTACCAGCGGTTTAACCAGACGCGCTGATTGTCCCAGTCGGGATCGGAACCCCCAAAAAATACAGTCTGATAGCCGTGATTCCTGAGCGAAGAAACATAGCTGTCGAGCGTATCGAGTGTAAATCGCTGTGCAACGGTATAGGCGTTGTGCGGCAGCAAACTTGTATGCTGCGCCATAAAACTGGCAATCGTCGGATGCCCGTTTGTATAGTAATTTGTATAGTATGCGGCACGTCCTCCGGACGCCAGGCTGCTGATATAGGGCGTCGGATCATCTTTCGCATCGCGATAGAACAGCGGCAGATTGCGTGCTCTGAACGATTCTATCGATATCACGATGATATTCCATGGTGGTTCCGATGTATTCGGGCAAGTGCCTTTGTATGTTTTCATAAACGGGCGGCTGGTATCTATAAACTGCCAGTTTTTATCGGTTTCGGCCTCGCTCCAGTCTTTTTGGAATCTGGGAATCAGTGTCGCCAAATCGGCATGTTCAATCTTTGCAGCGACATATTCATCTATGCCCTGTTTGACCAGAACAAACGGCGGCGCGACGAGCAGCTGGCGATTCTTCGATCCAAACAGGTTCGATCGAAACAGTGCCGGCAAAAATATAAACGAAATCACCAATGCGCCGGTCACGCCCCAAACCAGCTTTTTGCAATGCTTTGGAACCTGCGGAATGCGTCTGACAAGTCGGCGGATAAACACCAGCCAGGTGATTAAAAACAGCGGTGCAAGCCCCAGAAAATACAGCGAAAGATTCTTGCCGCCCTGGTCGCCTTCAAGCAGTGCCCATATCGCATCGGGTTTGCCATTGCTCAATACATAGGTTTCCAAAAAGTCGACGGTGATGTGAATCTTGCAATACCGCAGCACTTCGTTGTCGACGTGCCCCCAGAACAGCGAAAGCATCAGCAGTATGGCGCAAATCGTCGTTCCGGCTGTCGTCGCCCTGCGTCGCAGAAGCGCGATAATCATAAACGGAAAACAGATCACGCCCAGGCCATACAACATATAAAAAATGGCATGCGGCAGATAGTGCGCCAGGTCCATCACATAGGCCATGCCGTATGGCGTCGGCCTCAAAAACAAGACCAGCGTCGTGATGAGCCCAAAGATGACCGCCCACACATACAGTCCGCCATAAGTCGTAAAACTCTGCCACAGCGATTTGCCGCTTTCGGCCTTTGCCTGGGGCAAATCGGGCTTCGGTTCCTCCGCTTTTTGCACTGGGGCCGATGTTTCTTCGACAACTGCAGACGCTGTCTGCGCTTCAGGTACTGCCTGTGTTTCAGCCATCTTTTTGCATCTTCTTCGATCAAAAAAGCCGGTTCTGTTCACAGAACCGGCTTTATATGTTCTAGTAGTTGTCCAGCTCTTCTTCGGCTTCTTCGTGGACGAATGCTTCCAGATCCAGCTTTTTGATGTTCACATCAAGCGTGCGGTTCTGTATGCGGTCCAGCACCTCAGCCTTCAGATCTGCCGGCGTCATGGTGCCGCGCTCACCGTCTTTATAGGTGCGCACATTCACCAGCTTTGCCTCGACCTCTTTTTGACCAATCACCAGCATATACGGCACTTTCTGCATTTCGGTCTGACGAATCTTATAGCCGATTTTTTCGCTGCGGTCGTCGACGTAGGTGCGAATGCCTGCCGCTTCGAAATCCTTTGCAATTTCGCGGCAATAATCGACGAAATGATCGGTAATCGGCAGAAATGCCACTTGAACCGGCGCCAGCCAGGTTGGAAATACGCCGGCCAGATGCTCGATTAAAATACCGATAAACCGCTCATACGAACCAAATATGGCGCGATGAATCACGACCGGTCGTGCGACGCCGTTATCTGCCGTCACATATTCCAGCTGGAATCGTTCGGGCAGCTGGAAATCGAGCTGAATCGTTGCGCACTGAATCTGTCTTCCCAGCGAATCCTGCAGCTCGATATCGATCTTTGGCCCATAAAATGCGCCGTCTTTTGGATTGAGCTTGTACTTGATATTGTTCTTTTCCAGGGCGTTGGCGAGCGCTTCTTCGGCTTTGACCCAAAGGGCCGGATCGCCCATGTAATCGTCCGGACGTGTCGACAGATAGAACTTATACGACATATCGAACAATTCATAGAATCTGGCGATCAGCTTGAGCAGACGGCCGATTTCATCCTCGATTTGCTCGGGCATGACGAACAGATGCGCATCGTCCTGCATGAACTGGCGCACTCGCGTCAAACCCGACAAAGCGCCCGAAAGCTCGTTGCGGTGCAGCACCTGACGCTCGGCAACGCGCAGCGGCAAATCGCGGTAGCTGTGCTTGTGCTGCTTGTAGAACAGCATCGTATCGGGGCAGTTCATCGGCTTCAGGCACATCGTCTTTTCATCGACATCCAGCTTGAACATCGCGTCCTGATAATGATCCCAGTGACCGCTCGTTTTATACAGCTCCGAATCATACATCAGCGGATTGTATACTTCGACATACCCTTCGTCGCGCTGCACTTCCGACCACAGTCTGTGCAGTTCCTGATAAATCGTGTAGCCCTTGGGCTGCCAGAAAATCGCACCCGGCGCATACGGATGCATAAAGAACAAATCCAGTTCTTTTCCCAGTTTGCGGTGATCACGTTTCTTGGCTTCTTCCTGAATCGCCAGATAGGCATCCAGCTCGGCCTTGGTCGGCCACACCGTACCATAAATGCGCTGCAGCATCGGCTTGGTCGAATCGCCGCGCCAGTATGCGCCCGCCACACTCGTCAGCTTGAAATGCTTGCATTCGCCCGTGCGGCGCACATGAGGACCCGCGCACAAATCCGTAAAATTCGACTGCTTGTATATCGAGACTTCTTCGTCTTTGATGCCGTTAATCAGCTCGACTTTATACGTCTGCCCACGCGAACCAAAATACTCAAGCGCATCTGCCTTCGACATCGAGCTGTGCTCAAAGGGCACATTCGCCTTGATGATCTCTTTCATCTTTGCCGAGATCGTCGCGAGATCATCGTCCGTCAGCGGACGGGGCAAATCAAAATCGTAATAAAATCCATCCGCAATCGCCGGACCAATCGCAAATTTCGCATCCGGAAACATGCTCTGAACCGCTTCGGCCATAATGTGGCTCGCCGAATGACGTATCCGCTTCAATTTCTCGCGACGCGCCGCTTCCTGCGATTCGGCTGTTTCCATTTCCTGATTACCGCAATGTTCGCACATAACAGATCCTCTGGTCGTCTTACCTGTGATCAAAAAAATGCCGAATCCTTCTATTTGGATTCGGCTATTGAGTTCAGTTCAGTTCAAATTATTTCTTGGCTGCTTTCTGAGCTTCAATTGCTCTGGCAAGACGTGCTTTCTTCTTGCTCTGTCCCTTAGCTCTGGCCATCTTCAAACTGTGACGTCTATCGCCTCTTCCCATCTTTACTGCTCCAAGTTTGTTGTGATTAATAAACGTTGCCCTGTACGGATTCGCAATTAGGGCGCAAAAATGTTACTCGCCTGTCCCCTTGGTGTCAAGTTGATTGTGCGGTCGCGCTTGCATTTGAACGGGGGGAAGTCTCCCCCCCCGCATCTATTGGCGCTGCGCGCCAATACGATGGCCCCCCCCCTGCGGGGCGCCGCGCCGCTTTTCTGCGCGCGCCCCTTGTCCGTTTCGCTTTACTCTTTTTTTTCAATCCTTTTATTTACATTCGATCGGCT
>JAEEGL013312408.1_pt1 | contig 19565 bp, 16 predicted proteins | sample 9134231 | NCBI WGS metagenome assembly JAEEGL01 (sample SAMN16246548, study PRJNA631951) | gut metagenome | biome: gut microbiome; feature: rumen; material: fiber-attached | host: Bos | place: Iran: Karaj | collected 2018-10 | reverse complement strand
TGAGCAATGTGGGGAAGGCGTTCTCGTGGGCGCTGATGGGTTCTGAGGCCATAAAGGCGATTCAGGACTTGCGGTGGATGATTGTCTGCTGCGTGCTCTTGATAGCGTGTGACTTCCGCTTTGGCAGGGCAGAGAGCAAGAAGCGTCACAAGGAGGCTGTGGAAGCGGGCAACAAGACGCTGGCGCAGATGACCGAGTTCCATTTCTCGCGGGCGGTGCGCAGGACGTGCAACAAGTTCGTGGACTACATCACGTTGCTGTTGGTGTTCTGCGTGATAGGCGTTGCCATTACGGAGCCTTACGGCCTTTGCGACCATGTGATAACGGCAGGCGTGGCGGTGCTCATTGCGTGCGTCTGCGAGCTTGCGTCCATCGGTGGGCATTTCCTCTACTTGAAGGGCATCGAGCGCCCGAAGCTCTCGTGGAAGAGCATCCTCGTGTTCCTCGGCAGGCTTGCCGCAGGCTTTGCCAAGACCAAGGACGAAGACCTCGGACAGGCCCTCGAGGAAACCATCGAGCAGACCCTCGAAGAAAAGAAAGAAAAACCCTAATCCCGAAATCCAGGAATCCCGAAAACAAACCGAAATCCCAAAATCCCGAAAACTATGGAACTAAAAATAGACAGAAAATACAAAAAAGACAAGTACACCATATCCAACCTCACCATCGACGGCAAATGGATATGCAACGTCATCGAAGACCGCGACCGTGCACTCCATCAAGGCATGAGCCTGGCGCAGATTAAGAGTATCAAGATCAAGAGCGAGACAGCCATCCCGGCGGGACGCTATGCCATCACCATGAAAATCGTCTCGCCAAAGTTCTACAACAAAACCTACTACAAGCACTTCTGCATGGGAAAGCTCCCGCGCCTGCTCAACGTGCCGGGATTCGACGGCATCCTCATACACGCAGGCAACATCGTCACCAATCTGGCAACAGCAGGAATGTCGGCCGGCTGCCTGCTGATGGGGATGAACACCATCAAAGGTAAGCTCACCCAGACGCGCGAGTGTTTTGAGAAGGTCTACAAAATCCTCCTCGAAGCAGACAAGAGAGGAGAGCCTATCTGGATAGAGGTAGGATAAATTTTATATAAAAGACAGGAGTCTTCAGGTTGCCAATTTCTACACTTTCAGCAACTGCGTAACATCTCGTCAGACATCTTTCCTGAAGAACTCCTGTTTTTGAAGTCCCTTCAATATTTGACTGGCGAAATTTTAATCGTGCAGTTGCTTTGTTATAGTGTAGAAATAGTACCTGCAAAGGTAATAAGTTATTGGCAAATAAAAGAATCATTGTGATGAAACTTGCAAAATTGATTGAAATTCATCGTGAATTGTTAATCTTCCTCCGCGAAAACGGGTTTAAGTTGAACCAGACAGACCTTACGGACATGTATAATTACTTCAAGCGTGAGAGATCAAAGCCAGGAAGTAAGCACGAGGAGGTCCTTAGAAGTATCGAGAAGAATTTTGGTGTAGGCCATACTAAGGCATGGGAAGCAATCAAGATAATGGATAAAGATGTATGAGCAGTTGAACGCTTATTTCAAATGTTAAACACTCCGTATAATACGGAGGCGAAATCCCCGGAAAACTTTCAGACGTCATTGGTTTGTTTGTAAATTTGCTCGTGGGTTAGGCTTGCCAACCCACGAGAATATTCACCTTTTTATTCACAAACAAACACAAAACAATCATGGCTCTTGAAATGCAAGACTTAATGGCCCTCAAATCAATGGGCAACGAGGGCGGCATGACGCCCTACGAGCAGTACATGGTCGGTTACAAGCAGAGTAAGAAACCTTCTGGCGTGGCTATCGCAGGACTCACCGTCGGCGTGGTAGGCGCAGTCGCCGGTGTCAGCGCATGGATCTTCGGAGGCATGTACGCTAACGCCAAGGGCAACGAGGCAAAGGAGGCTGCCAACACTGCTAAGGAGGTGGCCGTCGCCAAGAACGACGGACTGCGCGACCTCGTGCAGACGCTTGCCGGAACACTGGCAGCAGAGCGTAATGAGCGCATCCAGGGCGACTACTCCATCACCCAGACTGTCAACGACACCGTGTCGTCGGCCCAGCAGGGAACTCTCACCGCCCAGCAGGCAGCAGAACTCGCCGCTTCACAGGCTACACAGCAGGTGATGCAGCAGACGTTCGCCGATGCTGTCACAGGCCGCTCCAGCCTGAACGCAACACCCGTGCAAATCTACTCGGCACCACAGCCTTGTGGATGCCCAGGAGGTTGCGGTTGCAACGGCTAAACGGCTTTCTCGGTAGGCGGCGGCCAAGCCGTCGCTTGCCTTTCATCTAACCACTCACGGCAATGAAATGGTTCAAAAATAAAAAAAGACAACTGGAAATGATTCAAGCACTCCGCCCTACATCCAAGGCCACGCTCAAAATGCAGTGCCTGATTATCTGCAAGGCCGACATCGAAGAAGCTAACAAACTCTACGACTTCTTCGCCAAAGACATGCCGGACTTGCCCGACTACGACCCGGCACCGCAGACATGGGTTGACAACACCAAGGACATGGCCAACGGACTGATGGCTTGGATCAAGCAGAACCAGGACACGCTTTCGCAGGCGTATGGATTCATACAGCAAATCATCGCCAAGCGCGGACAGCTACCCGAACTGGCAGAAGCTCCCGCCGCTCCTCTCCCACCCATCAACGAATAAAAAAGTCCTTTTACTTTTCACTTTTCAATACAGATGCAAGTCTTTCCAATAACAATCAACATATATGCGGAAAACGAGCAGGAAGCAGATACCGCTCGTCATGCACTCGGCAGCTTCGTGGACCAGATGGGACAACGAGGTATTGCCGTCACCGGGAACAAGATAGCAGATGGCATTTCCAGGTGGCAGAAGAACGCTTTTGTCAAACAGCAGATTATCAATCACTTCAAGAATAGTTAAACATGCTGCCGTCCCACGGCAGCCATAAAACAAAACCATCATGGCAGAAACAAAACAACCACAGGAACAAATCGCGGAGCCAAAACCACGCCCATGCCCGCAAGACTGCAACCGGTGTGGAACAGCACAGCAGATATTCTGCTGCACAAAGATGCTCTTCGACCTTTCACGCGCACAGATGGAAGCTCGTCAGCAAATCGCCGCTGTGGAAAAATCCATCGCCGACATCCAGGCACAGCTGCAACCGCGAGAAAACAATCTACAACCATCTCTCCCATTCATCGAAAACGGTTAAGTGTTTCGCTGAGTCACAGCGAAAAAGAAATGAAAAGCACAAGAGGAGGACGGTGCAGAGAATAGGTCCTCACAGAAATAAACCCACAAAACAATTTTAAACTATGGCTTGTAATCAAAATGGTAAGACTTATTTCAACAGTCTGACCCCGTACCCCGGAGGCACCGATGCCTCTACCAGTTATCTTCTGGACTGCACGCACTACACCTGCGGCAACCGCCAGATGTGTGTCAACGCCGACGGATTCCCGTTGGCAAGTAACTTCGACATTCAGGTGATCGGCACACCCCGACCCGTCGGCGACAGCGGAGAGTACTGCTGCGACATCCGCTGCATCTGCGACCTCACCTACCAGCAGGTCTATCGCTGCGGCAACGGATGCCCGAACAACTGCCTGCAGACGGAGAAGGTCATCGTGACCAAGTGCATCCCCTGCCCTTCAGCCGACGTGCCTACCGTAACCGCTCTCGGTGTGAGCGCATCGCCAGTGGGAACATCCTGCGGCTGTCCGTCCACCAACGTTGCTGAAGTGGAGTTCGCTTTCACCGTCGCCACCGGCGCGTAAAACCGACTGACTATGGACTGGAGGGATATTGCAGCAATCGTGTTCATCTGCACGACGGTCAATCACCTCGGACTGATTAAGGCGATTGAGGAAAGAACAGGGCGAGAATTGCCTGTCATTAACTGTCCTAAATGCTTCACTTTCTGGAGCGTGATGACCTATGGTTTAGTATGTTGCTGTGCCACAGCAACACCTATCTACGCCGCCATTACACGCCTGCTTGCAATATCCCTCCTCTGTTCATACATCGCCCTTTGGCTTGAATTATTCATGTATGCTATTGACACATTATACAACAGAATATATGGCAAAATCGAAAACAACAGTTACGAAGAAGACAGCCCGGAGGGCGGATGACAAACCAGCAGAATCTGTTGCTGTGACACAGGAAACCACGGTGCCAGAAACGTCAGTTCCTGTTCAAAAACCGAAGCAGCGATCTTCTACAGTTTCCGCCCGACGCGTCCCCGTGCAGTATACACAACGCATCCCGACAGCCCGCTGTCCATGGTGCTAATTAAAAAGTAAGAACTAAAAAAAAGTAAGATTATGAACACTCCACAAGAACTGAAAGAGCAATACTACATGCTCTACGACTACATGGCCCAGAGCCGTGACCCGAAGAACATGAAAGCCTTCGGCAAGGTAATGACTGAGATGATGGAAGCCATGTTAGAGAAAATGCCGGCAGAAGCCCAGGAAATGATACAGAAGCTGGAGGCTATACGCTGGAACCAGTACCTCACACCAAAGGAGGCCGATGCCATCGTAGCAAAGATGAACCCGGCGGCACCATGGAAACGCGACGTGTGGAACAAGGCAATGACCGACCTCGGAATACCTACCGAGGAAGCCCCGTGCTACAACTCATGCGCACTCTGGACGGAGATGAACAAACAGTATTCAGACCACGCCGCAACCATCGCCGAGCGCTTCCTGAAGAAACCGCTTGAAAGCATACCGGCCGAAGAAATCGTACCGGGCATCTACGGACTTGCCATCGACGCACTGAAGGATAAGGACGGCGTTTATAACATCCGCTCGTACTTCGGCGTGTAAACGTCAGGCAAACTGCTGCGCACGGCAGCCACGAAAATGAATACCGCACTCAAAGCATTCGCAAGAAGAAAACTCTTGGAGGATATCTACGATAAGATGTCCGACGAGGAGAAACGTCTGTTCGTTCAGCTCACCATGCAGAATGCAAGTGCCGAAGAGATAAAGGCGGCACTGGCCCGCCAGCAGACGCAACTCGAACGCATTGAGCGCAGCCAGAACTGGTATGTGGACTTCGGTTCCGACGTGGCGGCAAACATACTCACGGACAGCCTGATATGGCTTGCCAGGAAACTGTTCAGAAAATAACATTCCGTCTATTTTGCCGTGGATGGTTCGCGGGTGCAGACGCAAAAAGCCGACGCATCCGCGTTTCTTTTGCCCTTGATTCTTGTTCAGTTGTACCGTATTTTCGTGATAAATATATAACGGTATAACAATATGAACAACTGTAAGGAATTTGACCTCGACGATGTGATGGCCATCACAGCCATCCCCATTGAAAACATACCGGCAAGCGACCCTTCTTCCGTCTCTAACCGACTTACGCCAATCATCGCAAGTGCGGGGTTCAGTCCATCGCTGACAGGTGCTATAACCATTGGTGTGCAACCCGCATCGCCGGGAGGCATGCTCGTTCCCATCATACACACGACCGGAAAAGCAAAGGACGATGAGTCTGATAGCGTGGCAGGACGTCTGCACACCGTCAGCGTGACATGTCGGGTCGATGACCGGGAGAGTGAGACATGGGAACACCTGCTCATGTTGGAACGCACGCCGCGACATCTCCTGCTCACATTCCGCAATCTGACACGGGCTTTCGTGACGGCTACACAAGACACATACCTCTGCAATGTGGAACGCGACGGTGCGAAGACGAATGTCACCTTCCGCATCCAATGTCTGATGGGGATACAGCTCATCGCATAGTCCCGTGCCGTGCGCTTTTCCGAACAGCCAACAGTCGTGCCGTGCGCTTTTCCGCACGGTCATAGCGTCTCATATAAAGAGCGCAATCCCGCTATCGTCTTTGCACTCTTCGTGGCTATCGCCGTGAAATGACCGCCGTATGCAAGGTTGATATTACCCAAAAAGGCAATGTCGGGCAACAGAATGGCGGTGTCGTTCTGCTGCACGTTCTTCAGCGTCAGACGCTCACCGAAAGGATGCTCCTTCGTCCACCCGTAGGCCATGGGCGACCGCTGTTCACTAAGGTCGGTAACGAGCGTGAGATGCTTTATCACGTCTATCTTGCCCTTCCCGTCAGCCGTCATCCACTGCTTCTGCAGCATTCTGCGGATGACGCGTGCGGCAGCATCAGGCAGCCGTGGGACGACAATCATCATCTCCACCTCACTATACCGCGTAAGCATCGGCGGCAGCAGTTCTGCCACCGACAAGTCGCCATAGCCATGCCAGAAGGCTGTGCCGCCATCTCCAAGTTTACCTCTCAGCGCCCGCAGGTGTTTTGGCGCACAGCATGGTTCAATCAGTTGCATAGTCCTATATTCGTTATCGTCTTCGTTATCGTCATCAACAAAGCCCAGGCTCTTGCAGTCTGGGCTTTATCGGTGATGGAAATGTGAAGACGCTTAGTCGGTGATGGTGATGTTGTCGCTGGTCTCGTCAGCCAGTTCCGAAGAGGTGGGGTCTTCTTCCTTCTGGATGGTGCCGTACCACTTCATTACAGGATAAAGCTGGTAAGCGCAGGTCACGGTAAAGGTCTGGCCATGATCGTCGCCACGGGCAGCACCTGAGTCGGCTGTAACCGTATACTCGGTATCACCGAAGGGATTGCCAACCACCTTCCATTCCTGACCTTCCTCTGTCACGTTGCCCGTGGGGAAGAAGGCAAGGAACTTGCCGTCCATGTTACTCAGGGTACGACTGGTGAAAGCCATGTCGTCCTCGTTCTGCTCCACGCGGCCAGTGCCGGTGTGGGTCCACGCCTTACCGCCTCCATTGTCCTCAGATGTCACCTGTCCGGTCTGCGACTTGAAGTCGATGCGGTAGCCCTTCAGGGCGGTTGCATTGCTTCCGGCAGGCGTGATGACATACTGGTTGGCACCGTCATGCACACCAATCGTTGAAATGTGGTCAGCGTCCAGAGGCACAATCATTACGAAGTTGCTCACACCTGCAGGATTCTCCTTACAGTTGTTGCCGCTTCCCAATACGTTTTTAAGAATACAAGCCATTGTGAGTTCAAATTTTGTGTTTGTGTTGTTGTTTTTTGTCCTGTATGTTGCGACTATTCGCAATCAAAAGTCAGAGGGCGGCGGTCAGGCAGCTTGTGCCAAACCGCCGCAGCACCTCCGATGGGATTTTAGTCGCTCGAACCGGAATCGCTCGAACCAGCATCCTCTTCCTCGAAGAAAGCAACAAGATTCTCAACGCCACCGGTGAAGGTGTAGTTGTACGGATTGGCAGTTGCACCGTCGCTCCAGCCCGCGAACACGAAGCCCGTCTTTGGAGTGGCTGTGACGGTGATGATGTCACCCTCGGCATAGAGTTCCTTCTGGCCGCTCGTGATAGCCACAGTGCCTTCCTTGTCGTCGCTGCTCGAAACAGTGAAGATGTCGGCAATGTAGTCGCCAGGCAGGGTGGTGTAGGTGTTCACGGCGTCGTTGGTGGCGAACACTTCAGGAGCGAAGTCGCGGATGCGGACGCAGGCGCGACCGTTGGCCTGGTAGTCAAACACGCGGAGGTCGGTGTTCACCTGACCGATGCTGATCAGGGCATCGTTCTCGCGGTTGCCGCAAACAAACTCCAGGTTGCCCTCGACGGTGGCAATCAGCTGACCGCCGGTTCCCATGGCAGAAGAGGTGGCGAGGGTGACATTTGGCATCTCCACGAACTTCCAACCGGCCTGGAGCACGGTGGGGGCAATCTGCGGATAGGTCTCCATGTAGCCCTTCACAGCCTTGCGGCAGAACTCGTCGCTGGCGTAGATGTACACCTTCTGCTCGGGCTTCTTCATGGCAGCACTCAGACCGCCGTAGAACGTGGTGAGAACTTCATAGACCTGCTTGGCTGTCAGGCCAGTGATGTCACCCGTGGCAATCAGGTTGCCGTTGGCAGCACTGATAGAGCCGTCGGTGCGGCGCTTGGCGATGATGGTGTAGAAACCGTCGAAGAGCGAGAGACCCAGCTTGGCCTGGTTCTCGGCAGTCTCGGGAAGCGAGCGGTTGGCCTTGTTTCCGAAGAACACGTTGGCACGTACATCCTCGGCAAAGCGGCCGGAGAGTTCCTTCAGCAGGAAGGTGGTGTGCTCGGCGCTCTCGGCTACGTTGGTCTCCTGGAACGGGCCCTTCTCCTTGTAGCGCTCAATAGAGTCAGAGGTGTGCAGGTAGATGGACTCCACCTTGGCAGGATTGTCAACAAACTTTCCGAGCTGAGAGCTCTTCACGTTGCCGACCACGTATGGGCGTGCCTGAAGACCCTGACGGGAGAAGATGTAACAGGTGTCAATGTTCTCAACATCCGTTGTAACCTTCATACCCAAGTCTTCAAACATCGAGTCGGTGAGCAGATAAGCCTTGGCTACCAGCTCGGGATGGATCGTCTCTTTGACGGTCTGAATCTGTGCAATACTTAATGCGTAAGCCATAATTGTTTTGTGTTTGTGGGTGAATATTTTATGTTGTGTTGGTTCGGAATAATCTCCTTTGCTGCGAAATTACGAAAAAAAGCTCAGGTCGTCAAGGGCAACTATTTCATAGCTTTTTCCTTCTCAGCCTTTCTAATCTCTTCGTAACTCATGCCGGGCTTGATGCGCTGCTGATTGCTGGACTTTGGAGCTTCGCCTGTTCCGTTGGCAGCAGGAACGCCGCTTTCGGCTGTCACCATCGGCGTAGGCTTCTCACTGAGTTCCTTCACCTCGGCTTTCAGGTCGTCCACCTGCTTCGCCAGTTTCTCGTTGGCAGCCTTCAGCTCAGCAATAGTCTTGTCCTTTTCTTCGAGGTTATGGAAAGCGAGCGTCAGGTCCTTGGCCTTCTGGTCACGCTCTTCGGCAATGCCTTCCAGTGTGGCAATCGTAGCGTCCTTCTCGGCAACTTCCTTCTTCAGGACTTCCATGTCGCCTTTCAAGGTGGCAATCTCATTGTCTTTCTGCTCAGCGGCCTGTGCTGCTTCAGCTTCGGCGGCCTTCTTCTCTTCGTCTGTCATAGTGCTATCGTTTTTAGGGGTTGCTATTTCTTGTTCTACAGGTCCAAACATGGTCTCAACGGATGTCTTCACATGCCCTTCGTCAACAATCATTGTTGCGCCTGGGTTAGTGGCAACGGCAGCCTTCTGCTGCTCGTTCAGCTTGGACATCTCTTCTGGCTCATCACTCCCCTCGCCTTTTGGAGAGGGGTCGGGGGTGAGGCTTCTCGCCGGATCTATCTTCTCGTCGGCCAGCTCGAACACGCACTCAATAGCGCGGTTGTAATCGCCAATCTCGTCAACAAGGGCGCCCATCACGTCCTGTGCGTCGAAGGTCTTGCCGGTAAGGTGCTCTTCCTTGACCAGTGGACGGTTCTGGCGGACAGTCTCACGGAACTCCTCACCGAGTTTGTCAAGCTCCGCCTGTAGCTTCTCCGTCTTTCCGTCACAAGCCTCGCGGTATTCAGCGTTCTTGTCAGGCGATGTCACGCTCACCAGTTCGATGTAGCGGTAGCCGTCCTTGTCAACAGTGCCGTTGGCGACGCCCCAGAAGGCACACATCGTACCGATGCAACCCATTGTATGACGCCCGTTCATCACAACCGTTCGGTCGCAGAGCGAGGCTACCAGCTGACCGGCAGAGCAACACATGCCGTCCACCCATGCAACGGTGGACTTTCCTTTTTCGCGACAGTCGGCAATGGCTTGCTCAAAGTCGATTCTTGCACTGGCAGCACCGCCGGGGGTGTTCAGGATGAAGACGTGACCTACCACCTGCGGAATGGTGTTGGCGTAGAGAATGGTGTCACGGATGTCCTTGGAGCCATACGAACAGCCGTCGCCGTCTCTCGTCACAGGACCGTCAATGACAATCACGTTCACAATCTGATCATCGTCTGCCAGCTCCTCGTCGTTCCAGTACAGATGATTCTCGATGCGGTGGATGTTGCCGACATACAGCTTGTCGTCGAAGCCACGGTTCCTCGACAAGAAGTAACCCTTCTGCTTCTCGCCATCAAAGTCCTTCCCAGCTATAATCGCCATGCGGATGCCGTCAGCGTACTTCTGCGCGATTTCAACCGGCATGTCGTAGAATGATTCTTGAAAGTAAGTTCTAAGCATATTCGTTCTTGTGTTTGTGGGCTGTCGCCCGTTGTTTATTGCAAATGTAATGTATTATCATTCAGCAGTCAAGGGCAATACAACTCTTAATGCTTAATGCTTAATTCTTAACTCTTAATTCTAAATTGCGCAAAGCGCAACAACTCTTAATTCTTAATTCTAAACTCTTAACTCTCAACTCTCAACTCCTCTCTGGTGTCCGGTGCGTGGCAGGGAACCCAGTGAACATCTTCTTGCTGGTCTGCTTGCAGATTTCTCTCTGCCGCCGCATGGCTGCAGCACAGGCGCAAACCTTGTCGCGTTCCTCCTGTGCCTCACGTGCGCGTTTTGCATTATAGATAGGTGTACCCACGACCGCCTGCCCCAGCGCATCGAGGTTTTCCTCGATGAAGTCACATGCCATGGCCATAGCCTGCTGTGCGTCGGTCATAGAGTCTCTGCGTGCCAGTTTCGCTTCTTTTTGAGAACTTGCTGTTGCGTATGTCCCGGAACCCGAAAGCAGGGTGGTCTGTGTGACGGTCGTCCGTCGTCCTTCCACATAGAAAGCCAGCGCTGTCCGAAGCATCCCAAGAAGTTCCTCATAAACCGCCGTGTCCGTTGCGTTAGCATCGGAGGCGCTGCTGTCATAGTCGCTGTCTGTCGTCGTGTTTGTTGAGCTTGCTTCTGAACTCCCCTCCTCTTGGGAGGGGTCGGGGGTGGGCTCCCCGTTGGCAAAAGCAATAACCGCCTTCAGTAGTTTCCCGCCAATCCTCGGTTTCAGATACGTGTTCTGGCAAAACCGAATATCTCTCACCAGACTCACATACACAGCCCGGTCTCCCCTGATGTCGAGATATTCATTCAGCGCCCGTGCCGTCTGAAACAGCAGGTCTTTGTGCAGGTAGAAGGCATCGGCTTCTTTCCACTTTTCCGTAAAGAACTGCTTGCCCTTTGCGTCAGCTTCAAGAAACAGTAGCAGCGAGTCAACGGCCCTGCCGGCACTCATCCACGCGTCTTTCACCACGCGCTCCATGCGCTTCTCGTCAGCAGGCTCGTAACCGTCGGCACTCACCATGTTCATGCCGCCGCCCTCGTTGAACGAAACCGTCAATAGTCCTGCTTTATGCGACAGCATCTTGTACCACTCTATCTGCTGGCAGATGCGGATCAGACGGATGGTGGCAAGGTCTTCATCGGGAACGTTCTGCTCGCCATCGTCAACCGTGGTGTACGTCTCGCGGTAGTTGCCCTGTTGTATCTGCTCCAGGCGTTCCGTCACGTCGGCATGGGCAAGCCGTGCATCCTGTTTGGCCTTGGCCGTGGGGCGTACCGTCGTTGCCGTAATGTCGGTGTATTTCTTGCGCAGGCGGTCATACTCCGTGAGAAGAAACTGATACAGACTGTTGCCCAGCAGCGGCACCAGCGCCACGGATTCTTCTTCCTCTAAATAACCGAAGAGTTGCTGTGGCCTGTCCCAGCGTGCAGTCGGCATCAGCGATATGATCTCGTTTTGTGTTGTGATAATCATATTGTTTGGCGTTATATCGTTATTACGTTATTACGAAATTATGGGGAAACGGCTCGACAATCAAGGGCAAACCACTGCCTTCTGTGTGATTACCTTGTCAAAATGCTTAATGCGCCTGAATCTTTGTCTCAGCAAGGCATTGACAATACGCTCGCCAATGAACCCGCCGATGCGGCGCTGATACCGCACAGTGCTAATCCTGTTCATACCAATATGATAGTCCTGTGGATGTGAGGAAACGCGTCCGTCAATATCCGTACCCGTCACGTCAACATATCTGTCAAGGATATCAAAGAGAACTGCCATTAGTTCCCTAAAGTCGTCACGACGAAGAATAAACATATTGCAGGCATAGAGTTCCGGCAGCCGCAAAGATTGCTCCCACACCGGCCATAGATCGGGATGGGACTCACGGATGATGTCACCAACAATATCCATGTCCTTCACGTTATGACAACGTGCATACTGGCTCCTCACGTCAGGCTTCACCCTCACAGGAGTGGCGGCAATGGCATCGTATTGTTCAAGAAGACTGGGAATGTCCGGCACGTTGTTCAGAAATGAGTAATACTTCCTGTACCCGCAGAAGCCTACATATTCCGGTAAGTCTTCCCTTTCCGCAATATACTTGTACAGAATCAGTTCAGAGTAGAACGAACCATGCAGTCCGTTCTCGCAATAGTCGTCATTATACTGACGAGCATCCACCACCTCATATACAGGGTCATTTACCACCGCCGTGAAGTCCGTATGTGTGCAGATGTATATCTTCGTGTCAGGACATGTCCACCAGAGGCCATGGTGTTCTTCTATCCATGCCTTTTCACTCTTATGCAGTCGCCAGGATCCATGACCGTAATGTTCTATGTAGTCGCGAATCTCTATCCGATGACCTTCTAACCCCGCCTTCTTACAGGCTTCCAGTAACCAGGCGCCCGTATCGTAGTGGTTGTCGGGGACCTTGCTCGTCAGGTTCCACATCTTCGCACCGTTAAAATAGCGGATGCCATGCGTCTTCAGTAGCGGCGTGTTGATCCAGCAAAGGAACGGTATCACCCTCGGAATAACCACACCGAACCGTCGGGTGTTCACCTGCACCCCACCCTTCCAAGGGACATTCCTGTCCACAAGGTCGCTCACGTCCTTCTTAATCAGTACGTCACTGTCCATCAGCAGGAAGCCATCTCGGAAGCGGTCCATCATCACCTCCACGCTGTAGCAATGCTTCGCGCTTCCCCAGTTGTTCTCTGGCGCAGGTATCTTATCCGGGAACGTCTCTAACCATTCCTCCCAGTTTACCACCTGCCCCTTTGTGTTATCCACATAGTCCACCGTCCCGTATGCTGCAACCGAGTCGCAGCAAAAAGGTCTAAGGTCGCTATTATCCAGCACCGTCACCTTCGCCTCCGGCGTATGCTTCCACAGCGACCGCACAGCCGCTGCCGTCAGTTCCGGCGTGTTATAATGAACAATCAACACCCGAATGTCATCATCCGTCTTCGTCATCGCCCCCGCCTCTGTCATCGTTTTCGTCTTTTCCGTTGCGATTGCATCGCAACCTCCCTCCCTTCGGGAGGGGCAGGGGTGGGTTACCAGTGTTAGGGTCTCCCTCACAATCGCAGCCCTCGTCTCCCAGTCGTCAATCTTCTCGTTGTCATTGATGCAGACAATCCCAGCCTCCGGATCGCGGATAATCTCTGCCAGACGCGCCGTCGGTGTCTCTTTCCCAACATACTGCTCCCTCGGCGTATGATCAACCTCCAATCCTGCAAAGTGTTGGTACAGCGAGTAGATGTAGTGATTATAACTGTGCTCCGTCCGTTTCAACGAAGATAGGTGTTTCCTGATTTCCTCCCCGTGCCGTTCCCATACCGCTTCGCAACTGCTTTTCAACAGAGGAGAAAAACTGTGTGTGCTGCACAGCCACGTTTTCCCAAGACTCTTCCCAAAAGCCGTGGATATCATCTTCTGCTGGTTCCGGCATTTCTTTTCAAAGAGTGACGGACGTACAGGCCAAGTCCTTTCATTGAAGTGCTGACATGGCGAAAGAACGACGTTATCCTGTAATACCGTAATACCGTCATTACGAACAGCTGGAACCCTAAAGAAATCGCTCTCCTCTAATGGCGATAGCGGAAACATATCGTCATTCGCATAGATGAAATGCTCCGACAGACCCGGTATGCGGTGCAGGAACATCTCAATGCACGGCGAGGAAAAACAAGGCAGATACTCCTCCGGAATAAACTCCCGATGAAACACCAGGTGAATTTCTGTCTTCCCCGTATCTGAACCCCTCCCTTCGGGAGGGGCAGGGGTGAGTCTCATCCACTCCCTCACCTGGCTCTCGCTCGCCAGCAGCAGATGGATGCAGCGGAGCCAGGGCATATTCTTCAGGCAGCACCTCACCATCAGCTCCTCAGTTTTCCATGACCTGAAGCGCACTTTCCTTTCTGCATTGCCACCGTGATATCGGGCATAAGCCCGCTGCCATTCCGGGTCATCAGGAAACACCATAGGAACCACTAAATCAATCTCACTCATAATTATCGCCGATTTGTTTTTATGTTTATTGATGTGTCACAGCAGCCCCAACCCATTAATAAGCCCCTCCATTTCGGGGAGTGGTTGAGGAGAGGCTTTTAGTATCGCTCACCATGTCGTCGTAATGTCTTCTTGGCTGTGTCATAACTGTCAACAAGTCCTTCTTTGCCATATACGTCAAACTTGGCTTGAATCGGACGAGACAACCGCTCCAGTAAAGCCTCCTGAATGGCGCTATTGCGGTCAAGACTGGCTTGCAGAGCTTCAGATCCAAGGCCGTTTTCTCCGTAGGCAGCGGTATCGCCGCTGCTCATCATATCCTCGAAGTCATCGACATTTCCATCGGCAAAGGCGGACACCCCGTGCACGGCGCTTCTCCGCCGGGAAGCAATCCTCCTTCCAGAAGAGAGCGTCTGGATGGCCCGCCATATCTCCGTGTCGTTCATCGTAATCTGGCGCGTAGTCCCGGCGTCGATAATCATTTCCCTGCCCTTCTCACCACTCAGATGGAACTCGGGACCGTTGGTGATATGCGTCCGTGGATTGCGACCCATGTAACGGGCACGATAGCTGCGACCGTCAGCGGCATCTACATTGTACATCATTCCTTCACGCAAGGTCGATGGGTCGGTGAACTCATTCACGTTACCCTCGGCATACGTTAACATGCCTGCCGAGAGACGACCGGCACTAACGCCACTTGCTCCCGTAGCCTGTGCTATCTGACTCTTGCTCTTGGTAATCTTGCTGACAGCCATGCCCATCAGACCACCAACCAGAGCAGAAAGTACAGCAAAAATGGCTGCACCGCCAATGGGATTTATCTTCAGACACTTCGCCAAAATGACCGGCAATGTGGATGCAACCTCACCAGTCGATTGAGAGAGGTCTGCGGTCAGCATGGCGATAGCAGCCTGGCCAGCGGCTTGAACGGCAATCATCTCTATCTTCTGCGTCGTACTCAGGTTGTCATTGCTCATGGCCTGATAGGCTGCGCCGTAAAGGTTCATGGCCTGCGTCATCTTGGCATACATACTCTGAGTACTCAACTGGGTCTTTTCATTGGCGTCTTTGGATGTGCTCACTTGCTTGTGGAAGTGGTCTTGCATCGCAGCATCTACTTTTGCCATCGAGGCAACCTGTCTTTCTGCTGATGCTTCTGCGGCGCCTGCAGCCTGCTCATACCACGAGTCGAAACTGCCTGCAGTAGAGGGGTCAAGGAATACGACAGAAGAGGAGTCGTCACCACCAGCACCAGACGAAGGCTGGTCAACGGGTAGGCCGGCGCGTTTACGCATGGCACGGGGCCATGTGTCAGGGTTGCTTTCGTCAATCTCTGGAAGTTTACTTGCGATGGATGAACCGCCTTGACCACTAAGCGTTTCGGTCAGACCAATGACAGCACGCGTGTTCAGACCTAAAGCGTCGGTGTTGGCGTCGATGCTCGCGTTCTGCAACATGGCGTTGATTTGGTCGGTGATGGTTTCACTCATCTTCATATTGATGTCATCCATCACCTTTTTCCACGCCTCGGCCTGCGCGTTCTGACGCTCTATCTCGTGCTGACGCTCCAATGCTGCACGCTCGTCAAGATATTCGTAGTGTGCACGGGCATCACTCGTGCCCTCATTGTCAATGACAACGTAAGTGCCTGCGCCAGGACCTCCCTTGCCCGTCAAGTTCAGTTTCGCACGCTCATTGTAATACTCCGCGTCACCGGCATGAGACGCCTCGAACAGCGATTGCAGAGAACTGCCGAAAAGGTCAGCCCATGACTTCAGTTCCGTATAGAGCCTGTTCTGACTTTCCTCCAACTGGTTCTGAATGGCCACGCGCTGCTCGTCGAGCTTCTTCTGCTCTTCGCTCATGGCAAGGTTAAGGCTCTTGCGAAGATGCTCGGCATCTTCCAGTTCCCCGGCTTTCTCCAACTGCGCAATACGCTCATTGCCTATCTTGCGCATCAGCGCATAGTATTGCTCCTGCATGGCCAGACGCACCTGCATCTGCTTGATGGCTAACTTGTCGGCAACACGCTCACTGGCAGGACCGGCGCCAATGAGAGAGTTCGCACGCTTCACCTGGTCTTCTCGTAGACCAAGCAAAGACAACGTGCTCTCAAACGCTTGCTTGCGACTTTGACCGTTTGGAAGCACCGTGTCGTTCCACTGTATCTCGGCCTGCTTCTTAATCTGGTTGGCTTCTTTCTTGATGGCATCCTGAACGGCATCGTATGCCTTTTGCAGCTGGGCCAACAGCTGCCGCTTTAGTTCTTCTGCGTTCGCGTCACTGGCAATCGCATCGGCCCATGCTCCAAGACCATTACCTCTCATGTCATCCATTAGCTGTTTGGATGTCAGTGAATAGGCATGCTCAGCCTCGCCCAACAGGAACGACATTCGTCTGCTTAGCTCCTTGGTCAGCGAACCGTCCTCCAACTGCTTCTTCGTTACGGCGCCAAGGTCGGCGAATAGGATGTCCATCTTCGTGAGGTTGGCCTGCAGGTTCTCCGTGATACCGTCATACGGACGCTCCTTGGCAATGATCTTCGCAATCTGGTTCACATGCTTCATGGTGATGCTCTCCACCTGCGTCATGTCCTGCTGCATCTTCAGGTTGTTGCGGCCTATCTGCGCAGCAATGGCCTTGCTCCACTCGCTTTCCACCGTGGCCCAAGGTACGTTGTCGAGTTCTCCCAGCTTCTCCAGATTCGCCCACCACTTGCGGAATGCTTCTGTCTCTTCCTTACTGACCTTTCCGGTAAATGTACCGCGAAGTTTCGAGCGGCGTTCCAGGTGCTCCTGCTCCAGCATCTCCGCCTGACGGTTATACAGCTCCTCGCTGATGTTCTCCTCCGAGCGGGCTTTCTCCAACGCTTCCTTACGACGTGAGTAGTAACGGTCAAGCTCGGCCAGGGCATAGTCTGACTCAATAAGCGGGTTCACTCTCCTCTTTCTTCCTTTCTTGTCTTTCTCGTCGCGCCAGTTTCCTTCGTTAGTGGAAAAGCGTTCGCTCTTCAACTCCTGTTGGATTTTCTTTCGCTCAGTATTATACCAGTTAAGAACGCTCTGCCAGTCCTCTCCTACCTTCCCTTCGTTGATGGCCTTCATCAATGCACTGTCCTCTGCCAGCACCTTTCGCACGTCAATGCCAGGCTTCAGCACATTCTTAAACTTGTTCATCTGATTGCGACGGGCAACCAGCTCGTTCACATCCCAAGTGCCGTAGTCGGTACTCGTGGATTCCACCTCGTTACCCCAGATATTAGAACCGCCAGCTCCAACACCTCTGGTTGCAGTTGGTACCGTCGTTCCTCCTGTTCCTGCACGTTGGTTCGTTCTTGCCGCTGCAAGAACTTGTTGGCGCGTCTTCGCATCAAGACCTCTCAGCATGGTATTGGCGGCATTCTCCAGGGTAATCTCATTGCCTGCTCCGAAATATAGCTGCACATCACCATTGCTTCCTTCGTATTTCAGTGAGGATTGCACCACGGCATTCAACTCACGCCCAAGCTCGTGTATTTGTGTGGAGTTGAGCGTTTCGTTTTTCTTGATCGTGGCGGCAATGTCCTTTGCGTTAGCCTGAATATCTGCCAGTGTCCTTTTAGTTACTTGGGTTTCTGAACCTTGTATGGAGCCTTGGTCATAAAAACGCTGGCGTTCTTGCTCTTCCATTCGTTTCAGCTGTGTGGATGCCAAGTCGCCGAAACCGTCATTAAGCCCGCCGCCCCATATTTGTCTTGCATAATCGCTGGCGGTCTTGTTATCTTTTACCCTTGTGGTCTTGCGCTCCCATTGCAGGGTCTGCGGATTGTATTCGTATGTTGTCTTGTTTTTGTAACCATTAAGCGACACACCTTTGTTGACGGCTTCCTGCTGCACAATGGTCGTAAGCAAACTCTGAAGATAGTTAGATGCCTCTTTCTCTGTCTTGAAAGTCCGCGCTCTGTTGCCAATGCCTTCAATGGAAGGAACGGTGTAACTTGAACTTTGAATAGTCGGCCTTCCATTCTTGTCTTTACCTTCAACAATATTATAGGATACCTGTCCCATCATGTTCGACCAGCGACGCATAATCATGTCCTGTACGTCACGAGGAAGGTTCTTTAATTCGTCACGGCTGTCTTGCGTGTATTCCTTGATGTCTTCGCCGTATTTCTCTTCTATCGCCTTCTGGTTTTCAAGGGCTCGTTTCTTCTCTAACTCCGCACGAAGCGCAGCAACGATGCGCCAGTGAGCACTTGCCACAAGGTCGGCATTGGTTACTTCACTCAGCATATAGCCAAGATAGCTGCTGTATTTCGAGTTAATCTCGGAAATAAGACCACTGCGCTCCTTGTTGGCCTTGTTCATCTCGTCGGTGGCTTTTTTTAACTCTCCTTCTTTGTTTTTCAGTTCGTCAGATTTCTTCCGTAACTTCTCCTGCGCCTCGGTACTTAGGTCGGTCGATTTTTTCATATCGTCCACTTCCTTACGAAGCGAATTAGTCTGCGTTTCCAATTCGGCGTGTTTCCTTGTCGCTTCATTAGCTTTAATCGAAGACTTTGCAAAAGATTCTGTCAGTCTGTTGATGTCACGCTCTGCTGCTTCCTCGTCGGCTTGCAGCTTGGCGAATGCCTGATCCAACTCGTCTACCTTGGTAGCGGCTTCCCAGATGGCCTTGCCTAACATATACACGGCGGCGACAATAGCCATAATCCAGTTGGCTTTCGTGGCAGCATCCATCTTTTTCCATGAATCAACCCACTTTGTTTTTACCTGGGTAATTGTGACTCCAAGTCCTGTTGTTACCTTTCCAAGTTCGGAAATATTTTTAATACCCATCCATATATAGGAAAGGAAATATTTCCACATAGCACCACCGATCCCTAACTTCAAAAGAGAAAATCCAGTCATAAAAGACTTAAATGCGCCTTCAAGTGGCCCTGTAATCAGATCAACTAATACGCGCAGCCCGTCAATAATTCCGCCTAACCACTGCTGTGATCGGTCGCCAACAAAGTATTCTTCCACCTGGTTCTTCAACCGTTCCCACTTGGCAGCAGTGGTCTCGTTCATCTTGTCATACTCCTGTTGGATGGCAATATTCTCCTCGTATGCCTGTGCAGCTACGCCTAACTGCCTGCGCAGCTCATCCACGTTCTGCGACAAACCGCCGAACACTATTCCGGCACGGGCGCCCTGCTGATTGAGTTCTTTCATAATCTCTTGCATTCCACCCATGCCCAGCATCTTCTCGATGCTGTCGGCATCCATATTGCTGTCCTTCATGTGCTGGAGAATCATTAGGATAACCTCCATGCCTTTCCCTGCATCATAGAGTTCACGGATGCTGTTGGGCGTCACACCCAGTATCTTCGCTATGTCAAAGGCGTTGTTCTTGATGGCGGGCATCATACGCGAC
>JAEEGL016835701.1_pt1 | contig 19566 bp, 17 predicted proteins | sample 9134231 | NCBI WGS metagenome assembly JAEEGL01 (sample SAMN16246548, study PRJNA631951) | gut metagenome | biome: gut microbiome; feature: rumen; material: fiber-attached | host: Bos | place: Iran: Karaj | collected 2018-10 | reverse complement strand
GATCCGCGGGACCCGTTTACGGGTAGCAAGTAACTAATGCATGGCTGGCAGGCCAATAAAAGACGCATTTATGCGTGGCCAGTATTATTAGGGCTATGCCCGAAAAAGAAATACCACCCGCTATGCGGGTGGATCATTATTTATTACTGTTTTTACTGTTTTTCCTTCAGCTCAAAGGCCTTCCTTCTTTTGCTTGAAAGCCTCATCTTCTGTTTCAGTCCTTCACTGTCTTCATTCTCAACAAGCTCCCTTAACTCTCCGAATTCCCTTATGAAGCTGTCCATCTGTTCTAACAGGAAGCCCTTGTTCATTATGAAAAGAGAGCTCCACATCTCGTCGTTTATGTTGGCGATCCGGGTAAGATCCCTGAAGGAGTCCGCGGTATAGTCAGCAAGATGCGTATTGTTGTTGCAGGTCATAAGCGCGACCGCTATGCAGTGCGTCAGCTGGGAGACGAACGCGATCATATAGTCGTGCTCGGCGGGCGAGATCACGGAGATCTTTTTAAATCCGAGCGATAAGGCAAGGGACCGGCACCATTCAATGCCCTTTTCGGTGTTTTTTTCAGTCGGCGTTATTATGAAGTTCGCATTCCTGAAAATGGCGCAGCTGCTGTTCTTTACGCCGTAAACTTCGCGTCCCGCCATAGGATGTGACGCTATGAACTCGGTCCCCTCGGGAAGGAGCTCCTGTACCCTTGAAACGACGGGGCTCTTTACTCCCGTCACGTCGGTTATAAGCGTTCCTGACTTTATGAGATGCGCGTTCTCTTCCATCCACTTGATAAGGATCTCGGGATAGAGCGCGAATATGATCCTGTCGGATGAGGCTATGAGGGACGGGTCGGCTTCAGTGCTTCCATTTTCTATAAAGCCGTTTTCGATCCCGAACGCTATCGAGCCGGGATCCCTGTCTATGGCCGCCACGTGCAGGCCAAGAGATGAGAGGCCCTGGGCATATCCTCCGCCCATGAGCCCAAGCCCTACTATGAGATATCTGCTGTTTTTTTCAGTCATATAGATCCACCTCGATGTTCAGTCTCCTTAAGATCTCAAAAAAGTCAGGGAAGCTCTTGCTTACGGCTTCCGCTCCCTCTATCGCTCCTCCCGTCATTGAGAGAAGTACGGAAAGAGCCATGACTATACGGTGATCGTTGTGTCCGCTGAGCGGGACATCAGGGCACTTAAGCGCTACCTTCGGGATGCTGACAGTATCCCCTTCCGCTTTAAGATCCGCTCCGAGCTTCATGAGCTCGTCCTTCATCGCCTGTATGCGGTCGCTTTCCTTGATCCTGAGTCTTTCCGTGCCGGTAAATGACGCCCCGTTGAGCGCCGAAGCCATTGCGAACAGGACGGGTCCCAGATCGGGGCAGTCGGAAAGGTCGATGACCGGTTGCTCTGAAGAAAGCTTTTTAAAAATTTCCCTGTATACCATGTCGCCCTGAAGGCTCATCTCTTCAAGCCCGAGGACCGTTACGTCCCCGCCTATAAGATCAAACGCTTCAAGAAAAGCCGAATTTGAGTAATCGCCCTCGACACTGACGTTTCCCCTGACATATCTCTGGCCTCCCGGGACCACGATCGTGTTCTCGTCTTCCCAGTAAGTACGGACCCCGAAAAGGCTCTGGGCGTGCATCGTCATGTCTATATATGAATGGCTCTCAACGGGAGGTATAAGGTGTATCCTGCTGTCACGGTCAAGAAGCGGGAGCGCGAAAAGCAGGCCTGAAACGAACTGGCTGCTTACGTTCCCGGCAAAACGGAAGTCCCTGCTTAAAAGAGGGCCTTTTACGGTAAGTGAGCCGGGGCTCTTTTTAAATCCAAGACCCTGCTCCTTGCAGATATCTTCGTATATACTCAGAGGTCTTTCAAGAAGCCGCCCGCTGCCGTAAAGAGTGTACGGGGCCCCGGAAAGAAGACATATGGGGATAAAGAACCGGAGAGTGCTCCCCGACTCCCGGCAGTAAAGATCTGATCCTGTAAAACAGCTGCCGGTCCCTGAGATGCGGATATCCTGCCCCGATATCTCTATGCCCGCCCCGAGCGCGCGAAGACAGTCGAGCGTAGCAAGGATGTCCTCGCTCATGCTGACGTTTTTAACGGTGCTGTTTCCTTCGGCAAGGCCGGCGCATATAAGCAGCCTGTGGCCCATGCTTTTGGAAGGAGGGGCGGAAACACGGCCCGATGCCCTTGAAGGGCGGATCACAGCCTTCATTTATCAGTGTTCTCCTTAAGGAATGAGAGCGCTTCGATATAGCCGCCGATGCCGTGGCCTATGATGCTTTTAACGCACGCGGCCCTTATATAGCTTATCTGCCTGAAGTCTTCCCTTAAGGAAACATCGGAAATGTGGACCTCTACGGCAGGTATGTTTACGGCCTTGAGGGCGTCGAGAAGCGCTATGCTGGTATGGGTATAAGCGCCGGGATTTATGACGATCCCGTCATATTTCATATACGCGTCCTGGATGCAGTCCACGAGGGCGCCTTCGTGATTCGACTGGAAGATATCTATGACGATCCCGTTTTGCTCTCCGTAAGATCTTATCATGTCTACAAGGGTCTGATAGGTCTCTTTGCCGTATATCCCAGGCTCGCGTATGCCCAGCATGTTGATATTGGGGCCGTTGATCACTAAGATTTTCATTTTGTCCTGTCCTTTATATACCGAGCTCGCATATTAAAGCTCTTCTTTTTTTCTATTATGGATCCTGTCATCACTGTCTAAGGCCGGTCTTTAGCTGTAAAGCCGTATGGCACCTTATTAAAGCATGCCATGCGCGTTTTCGGGGGATACGATCATCCCGTTATGCATGAGCATCCTTTTTATCTGACGGTCCCTCATGACGTTCCCGTCAGCTATAAAGAGCGATCCCGGGCGTCCGGATAGTTCCGTAAGCTCTTTGAGCGTAGGGATCCCTTCAGTCAGATCGACTGCCTTTCTTCCCGTTCTGCTGCAAAGCTCAAGGATATCGGGACCGGATATGTCCCCCGGGACTATGAGATTGGATTTGCTTTCGGTTATGGAGGAGATTATCCTCCCGGCTTCAGCGTCGTCTATGGATGACCCTAAAAACAGCTCGGCCGCTCTTTTTGCCTGGTACACCAGCATGGTCATGCCGTTTAACGCGGCTATGCCCAGTTCCCGGGCGTCAAGGATAAGACTCGTATTAAGAGGATTATATATAAGGTCTATAACGGCTTTAAGGGACCGGAACGGAGCAAGGCAGACCGGTGAACCGTCAAGGTCGGGGAACATCCCGACGGGAGTCGTGTTCACGATCATCTCCGCGTCATAGTGGAGACTGAGATTGGAATAATTGTTCTCTCCGGTCCGTGAGATGACGACACTGTCTGCCTGATGCTTTAAGAGCACATATCTTACGGCGGCCGACGCGCCACCGCTGCCGAGGATCAGGACCTTTTTCCCCGATATATCGCAGCCCGATGAAAGGAGCAGCTTTTCGAAGCCGTACGCGTCTGTATTGTAGCCGTGCATCCCGTCATCGTCAAAAACGACGGTGTTCACAGCGCCTATCTGCTCTGCTTCGGGGGAGAGATCATTAAGAAAGGGTATGATGTCCTTTTTATACGGTATCGTGACATTGAGGCCGCGGAGGCCGCTCTCACGCAAAAATGACGGAAGCTCCTCCGGTTCTCTTTCATAAAGATCGTACCTGTAACCGGCCAGCATCCCGTGTATCTCCGGGGAAAAGCTGTGCCCTAGCCTGCGGCCGAGAAGTCCGCACTTTAGTGAAGCAGTATCTCTGGTGTTCATGATCTGCTGCCTTCCGTTACGGTGGCTATAAGGGGGATGAGCGACTCAAAGTCCATATCCTTTATATAACAGCTGCCGATCCTGTCGGAAAAGACCGCGGAGACAAGAGCGCCAGAAGACTTCTTGTCGTGCAGGCAGGCGCTGAATATATCCTGAGCGGGATACCGGCACGATACCGGAAGCCCTAGCTTTTCATATACGGGAAGAAGACGCTTCCTTACCTCTTTTGAAGACATCGCGAGCATCCCTACAGCGACGCATTCGCCGTGATAAAGCTCTCCTCCGGCACAGCTTTCTATGCCGTGCCCTATAGTATGGCCGAAATTAAGTATCCTTCTTAGACCGCGTTCCTTTTCGTCCTGCTCGACGACTGAGATCTTGACTTTAAGCGCTTTTTCGATAACGGTCTCTATATGTAAGAGAGGATCTTCGTTTTCGAATATGCCGAAGAGAGAGCTGTCGGAGGTAACTGACATCTTGAGCGCTTCCGCGTATCCGTTTGCCAGCTGTCTTCCTGTAAGAGTATCAAGGGTATCGGGATCTATGATGACGGCTTTCGGCTGATAAAAAGCACCGACTATGTTCTTAATTCCGTCAAGATTCACGGCAGTCTTTCCTCCTACAGAGGAATCGACCTGTGAGAGCAGGGTCGTAGGCATATTGTAGAAATCGATGCCTCTCATGTATGAGGCCGCGCAGAAACCGGCCAGATCGCCCGGGACCCCGCCGCCTACAGCGACCACGCAGTCCTTCCTCGTAAAGGAATGACTGAGCATAACCTTAAGAAGACGCTCGAACTCGCGGATCGATTTGCTGTCCTCCCCCTCGGGGACCGTTACTATCACGGGCTCCCTGCAGCGGGAAGCGACGGTTTTCGCGTATATACCGGGAACGCCGCTGTCGGTGACGATGAGCACTTTCCTGTCAAGATCCACCGTGTCAGGCAGATCCTTAAGGATCCCTCTTTTTATGTGGATGTCATAGCTGTTTCCTTTGAGGTCTACGCTTAGTATCATTTGAGAATGCTCCCTTTTAAATAGTGAAACGGTGCCGGGATCAGGGGGAATGCATAATTATTCCCTCCCGGTCTTGAGATGCATATTAGCAAAACGGCAGGGCTGTGTCAAGAAAACGGGAAAGCAAAGCCCCGGCGGAAAGCTTCCCCGGGGCATAAGGAAAATGCATATCAGCCTATGAGCAGTTCCTCGAGCTCGCTTACCGCAGCCCCGAATTCCGCCATGCATTCCGAGATCGCCTGCTTAAGGTCGATGCCGGCGATCTTAAGGATCTCAAGGGGATAGTCGCTCCCGCCTGCCGAGAGGAAGCGTCTGTAATCCTCAAGCCCTCCACGCTCTATACGGCGGACTATCGCCGCTGCGCATGAGAACCCTGTAGCGTACTTATATACATAGAAGGCGCCGTAGAAATGAGGTATCCTTGACCATTCGTATGAGATCGTATCGTCAGGCTCCATATGCGGGCCGTGATAGGAGCTGTTGAGCTTTCCGTAGACATCGCAGAGGGCCCGGGAAGTAAGGGGTTCCCCTTTCTCCGCCATCTCGTGGACGATCTTCTCGAATTCTGCGAACATGGTCTGTCTTATGACGGTGCTCCTTATCTGATCGATGAAATGATTGAGCAGATATGCCCTCATCTTCCTGTCAGAGGTCTTATCAAGAAGGTATTTCGTTAAGAGTATCTCGTTCACCGTCGAGGCGATCTCCGCGACGAATATCGAGTATCCTGAGGTGATATACGGCTGGTTCATGTTCGAATAATACGTATGCATCGAGTGGCCCATCTCATGCGCGACCGTGAACATGCTCTCAAGATCGTCGCTGTGATTTAAGAGCATATAGGGATGGACGCCGTAGACGCCCCACGAATAGGCGCCGGAGGTCTTCCCGGTATTTTCATAGACATCTATCCAGCGTGAGGAAAAGGCTTCCTTCACGGTGTCGACATAGTCCTTTCCGAGAGGTGCGAGCCCTTCGATCACTGTCTCTTTTGCCCTTTCGTACGTGTATTCCTCTTTTACATCGGAAACGAGGGGGACGTATATGTCGTACATGCGGAGCCTGTCTACGCCCAGGAGCTTTTTCCTAAGCCCCATATATCTGTGGAGCGTCGATATGTTTTCATGTACGGCGTCGATCAGCCCGTCGTAAACGGATACGGGGATGTTGTCTTTAAAGAGCGCGCTTTCAAGCGAGCTGTCAAATCCTCTTGCCCTTGCATAGAAGATATCCTTCTTTACGCTCGTCGAATATGCGGCCGTTATGGTGTTCGTGAATTTCTTATATTCGCCGTAATACGTCTCATATGCGGTCTTTCTGGTCTCCCTGTCCCTGTTTCTCATTATGTTAAGGTATCTTGCGTGCGAGAGCTCCTCCTCTTTCCCGGAGCTGTCTATAAAGGACGGGAATCTCATGTCGGCGTTGTTCAGCATCGTGAAGACGGTCTCCGCGCCGTCTGCAAAATCCCCTGCCATCGAAAGGAGGCGCTCCTCCTTTTCGGAAAGGACGTGGGGCTTGCTCCTTATGATGTCTTCGATATTGTGCCTGTATATGCCGAGCTCTTCCTTAGTGTCAAGATACTCTCTTATCTTCTCTTCGGGGCAGGACAGGATCAGCGGCTCGAACCAGGATAAGGCCGAAGACAGCTCTGTTAAAAGAGAGGCTATCCGTTCGGTAAGCGACTGGAAGAGAGGATCCGCGTTGTCCTGGTCGCGGCCCATCCTTGCGAACACGAACAGGCGCTCTGCCTTAAGGGAAGCATCGTCTATGAGCCTGAGCCCTGAAAGAAGGCTGTCCGCACTCGTAAGAAGACCTTCCCTGAGCCCGTTTATTTCGGGGATAAGAAGGGAAAGCTCCTTAAATTCCTTTTCCCACGCGTCGCTGCTCTCAAAAATATCCTCAAGTCTCCATTTTGTTTCTTCGGGCATGGAGTCCCGGCTTCTGTCAAAAGACATTTGTTCCTCCTGTCGTTCAGTTCCTCTGCGAGTGGAGAGGAGCGGGTATTATTCCTCCCCTCCGGACGAATCCGTAAGGGGAGCTTGCGTTCACTGGTATTATCGGGGCGCCGCCAAGGAGCCCGCCGAAGCTGGCTTCATCGCCTACGCCCTTTCCGGGGACGGGTATCAGCCTGCATGCCGTGGTCTTGTTGTTGACTACGCCTATGGCCATCTCGTCGGCTATTATGGCCGAGATGACATCGGCCGGAGTATCCCCGGGGATGGCTATCATATCGAGCCCTACGGAGCAGACGGAGGTCATGGCCTCGAGCTTGTTAAGTGAGAGCGTGCCGTTCCTTACCGCGTTTATCATGCCGGTGTCTTCGCTCACGGGGATGAATGCTCCCGAAAGACCGCCAACGTGCGAGGAAGCCATTATGCCGCCTTTCTTCACCGCGTCGTTGAGGAGAGCCAGGGCAGCGGTGGTGCCGTGCGCGCCGCAGCATTCGAGCCCCATGAGCTCAAGTATCCTTGCGACGCTGTCCCCGACCGCCGGGGTCGGGGCGAGGGAAAGATCGACTATGCCGAACCTGACGCCGAGGCGCCTTGAGGCCTCTCTTGCCACGAGCTCACCTACTCTCGTTATATTGAAAGCCGTCTTCTTTATCTGCTCCGCAAGCTCGTCGAAGGACGCTCCTTCCATATGCTCGATGGCCGAGCTCACGACTCCGGGGCCGCTCACGCCCACGTTTATCACACAGTCTCCTTCCCCGGTACCGTGGAACGCGCCTGCCATGAACGGGTTGTCTTCTACGGCGTTGGCGAATACCACCAGCTTCGCCGCGCCTATGCCGTCCCTCTTTGCGGTGAGCGCTGCGGACTCCTTTATTATCCCGCCCATGATGCGTACGGCGTCCATGTTGATGCCGCTCCTGGTACTGGCGACGTTGACGCTGCTGCACACGAGATCGGTCACGGCAAGCGCCTCCGGTATCGACGAAAGGAAGTGCCTCTCGCCTTCCGTTATCCCTTTATGGACGAGCGCCGAAAAACCGCCTATGAAATCGACCCCGACCTCTTTTGCGGCCTCGTCCAGCGCCTTTGCGAAAGGAACGTACGAATCCGTCCCGCATGACTGGGTTATAAGGGAAACGGGGGTGACGGAGAGCCTTTTATTCACTATGGGTATACCGTATTCGTCAGATATGTCGTTCCCGACCCTGACGAGATCCTTAGCCAGGCGGGCGATCTTCGCCTTCATCTTTGAGATCACCTTTTTCGGATCACTGTCACAGCAGTCGAGAAGGGAGATGCCCATGGTTATGGTCCTGACGTCAAGATTCTGGTTCCTGACCATTTCTATGGTCGATAATATCTCATTTGTAGTAAGGAAAGCCGGCATGTTATGCTCTCCTTTCAGATCCTGTGCATGGAGCTGAAGAGCTCCTCGCGCTGCACATGCACCTCAAGGCCGCCGAGCTCCTCGGCCGCCGTCCTGAGCCTGTCCTTGAATTCCGGAAAGCCTATGTTCAGGCCGTCGAGATCGACGACCATGATCATGCTGAAAATACTGTCCTGAAGAACGGTCTGGGTGATGTCCAGAATGTTCGAGTTAGCCAGATAGCAAACGCTGCTGACTTTTGCTATTATGCCCGGCTTGTCCTGCCCTATCACAGCTATAACTGCTCTCATAAGGTCCTCCTGAAAATGATTAAGATACGTCTGTTATATCGTGTATTATATATTAATGATGATGATTTAGAAAGAAAGAAAACGCCAGGCGGGGCCTGCTTCCAAACTTGTTTTTAAAATGCTTGCTTTTTTGATATGCGGGATATATAATTGGACATGCTTAATGCTGGTGTAGCTCAGTCGGTAGAGCACTTCATTGGTAATGAAGAGGTTCATGAGTTCGATTCTCATCACCAGCTCTTTTTTATATCCTCGTTTCTCACTGAACGGATAAAAGGAGGCCCTGTATGGACATAAAGGAAAACGTCATATCGGTAACGCCCATAGCGTATATAAGGAACGACATTGGGGGAAAGTTCGGGGCTCCCAGACAGAGCGGGCTCTGTCCTTCCCTAATGTCCGACATAGTATTTTTAAAGGAATACAGCGATGACAACGCCTTCAGAGGGCTTGAGGATTTCTCGCATCTATGGATAATATGGGGCTTTTCCATGAACGGCCTCTACAGCTGGTCGCCCACGGTCAAGCCGCCAAGGCTCGGCGGGAACAGAAGGATGGGCGTATTTGCCACGAGATCTCCCAACAGGCCTAATCCCATTGCCATATCGTCCGTCAGGATAGAGGGCATGGGCAGGAGCAGGGACGGACACAAAATTATAACCGTATCCGGCGCAGACATGGCAGACGGCACTCCCGTATATGACGTGAAGCCGTATATACCGTACACCGACAGCCGCCCCGATGCCAGGGGAGGATTTTCTGAAAGAGGCCTTCTGCACGTGCTTGAGGTAGAGATCCCCGACGGTCTTATGAATATGATACCCGAGGAAAAAAGACAGGCCTTAAGGGAGATACTTGCCTGCGACCCGAGGCCGTCCTATCTTCCCGACGGGGAACTGCCCTACGGATTCCCGTATGCCGGCATGGACATAAGGTTCAGGGTGAAGGACGGGAGGCTCACGGTATTCGAGATCGTGCCCCTATAGATCCTTATCCCTGAAGGCGAGACCTGCCTGGGAAGACTGCAGCTTCCTGGGTATCCTGTAAAGCTTTCCGTCTTTTAACAGCTTTGCCCCTGTCTGATGATAATGGAAGGGTATATGCTGCTCCATGCACTGTCTTCTTATGTCTTCCACCCACTTAAAATCGCACACGCGGGCTTCCGGTCCCGATTCGCCCCCGACCGTGACCGAGTCGCAGAAGTAAAGATATCTCGAAAGGTCTATCCGGCCTAAAAGAGGCTCGCAGATGACCGACCTGTGCCGTATAGGGAGCTCACTGAAAACGGGCAGTCTTTTGTCAGCCTCCTCCTGATCCTCCACGGTCAGGCATACGCTGACGTTGTCGTAGCCCCGGCCCCAGTCCTGAGGTATGCAGGAGGAAAAGCGGATTATCCTCTTCGTTATTATACTGAAGTCGAGGTCTTCCCTTTCCCTTATCATCTTCCAGACGTCTTCCCTCCACGGATCTGCGTCCTCAAGGAAGAAATCAGAGGTCATGCAGGCGTAGACGAAGCTGCCGGAGGGTATCCTGTATGCCCCGCTCCTGAGCTTTTTTACGGGAAGGCAGAAATCCTTCGTCTTATATACTACGGAAGCGTCCTTCCCTATCGATATGTCTCTTCTATATACATAGCAGTTCCTGCAGCCTTCGGAATACTTCCTGCAGCCGTGCCATGGGTTCCAGATATATGATGCCATCGTATTTCTCCTCTTATCTGATTTTAGCACCGGCGCCGTGAGCTTTACAATCGCCTGAAACGGCCCGGAACAGCAGCGGATTTGCAAATGCAGCGGATATGGAGTATGATATAGCCGTAAATTGCCATCAATAATGTGGATATATTTCTTTTATGATCATTGGGCAATGCTGAAAGGAGCAGCCATGAGAGAATACGTTGTCATGACAGATTCGGACACGGAGATCCCCTATTATTTTGCGGATGAACATAATGTTCCGGTGTTTCTTATGCCGTATACGCTGGGAGATGAGGAAAAGCTGTTCGATCTCGGAAGAGAGACTGATTTCAAGGGTTTTTTCGATGCCGTAAGGAGCGGGGTGAAAGCCTCTACATCGACCCGGCCGCCGTATGACATACAGATGTTTTTCGAAGACATCCTAAAGACCGGAAAGGATATCCTCTATATCGCCTTCTCATCAAAGCTGAGCGGGCATATGGACCTGGCCTTAAAGGCAAGGGAGGACGCGCTCGCTGATTATCCCGACATGAGGATAGAGATAGTCGACTCTCTTTCCATAGCGATGGGCGCGGGGCAGCTCGTATATCACGCCGTAAGGCTCCATGAGGAAGGAAAGAGCCTTGACGAGGTGAGGGACTGGGTAATAGACAACAGGATGAAGGCGCTGCATTTCTTCACGGTGGACAGCCTGATGTATCTCAAGAGCACGGGAAGGGTCAACTCCGTGACGGCGACGTTCGGGACGATCCTTGACCTGAAGCCCGTACTGCTCCTCAAGAGAGACGGATCGATAGTGGCGTACGACAAGGTTAAGGGACGTAAAAAGGCCGTAAGATACCTTATGGACAAGGTGGAAGAGAATCTTACCGACGACCCCGTATCGCACGATCTTCTTGTCATATATCACGCCGACAATCCCGCAGCCGCGGAGCAGATGAAGGAGGAGGCGGAGAGCCGCTTCGATTTTAAGAAGGTGCTGGTCATGGACGTAGGCCCCGTCATAGGAGCCCACTGCGGTCCCGGGACCCTTGCGGTCTGCTTCATGGGAAAAGAGAGACCTGAATGACATAAAGATGAAAGAGCCCTTAAACGGGCTCTTTTGGTTTTAACGGGGATATGAAACGTTAATAAATAATATACATTTCCGTAAACAGTAGGCGGCCGCGGGAACTTTAATATGTCAGGCCGTTATGATAAAATGCTGTTTGACCGATCCCTTGAAGGGGCATATCTGAGATGGATGAGAAAAAGAACTTATTTAAGGACACTGTAAATAAGGTAAAAAGATTTTTCACGGAGACAGGCAAAAAGATCCGCGATTCTTTCGTGCGCGCTTTTATCGCCGTGAAGAGATTCTTCATCTCGAACAGGGGCGAAGGGAACCGGTGGGCAGACGGACAGCAGACGAAGGAAGCCCTTGCCGGCGGGACAGTGATATTTACCGGTGCGCCTAAAGGCAAAAAGACCGTAAAAAAGCCCAGGCCCGAGCTTTCCGAAAAAGAGCTGCGTGGGCCGGGAAGGGAACCCACCAGCCTTTTCAAACAGAGGAAAAAGGGATCCCCGTTCTTCCTCCAGCTCATGGTCACGTCTTCAAAGGTGATGATCCTGGGACTTGTATGCGTCATAGGCATAGGCTTCGGCGCGGTCATGGGACTGGCGAACGCCTACCTTGAGACTACGCCCGATCTTGATCTTGAGCAGCTGGCGCAGAACGACCTTACTTCGAACATCTATACCGAGGACGGGGTCCTCCTTACGACATACGCAGGCATGGAGAACAGATACTTCGCTTCTCTTGATGAGATACCCGATCTTCTTCAGAAGGCCGTCATAGCGGTCGAGGACGTAAGGTTCTATCATCATAAGGGTGTGGATTTCAAACGGCTCATAGCTTCGTTCGTAGGGAATCTTTCGGGAGGTTCTTCGGCCGGGGGCAGCACCATAACGCAGCAGCTCATAAAGAACCAGCTCCTGACCTCGGAAAGATCATATAAGAGAAAGATACAGGAAGCCTATCTTGCCCTGCAGCTGGAAAAGGAATACTCGAAGGAACAGATACTTGAGGCCTATCTCAATACGATACCGCTTGGAGGGACGAACTACGGCGTAAAGGCCGCGGCAAAGGACTATTTCGGCAAGGAGCTGGGAGAACTGACCTTAAGGGAGATGGCCTGCCTCGCCGGCATAACCCAGTATCCCTCGATCTATAACCCGAGGAACGCCTTCTATGTCCAGAAGGACACTACGAGGCTCGACGCAAGGATAAAGCACGTGCTGGACGCGATGTATACGGCCGGCTATATATCCCTCGAAGAGAGGAACAGTGCGCTTGAGGACAGATTCACTGTCATAGAGGAATCGTCCACCAGCAAGATGTACAGCTATCCCCACTTCGTGGAGTACGCCATCTCCGACGTCATAAGGAAATTCATCGAGTACAGAGGGCTCGAATACAACAAGGCGAACAGGGCTGCTATAGAGAACGAGCTCAGGACGTCGGGATATTCGATATATACCACGATAGATACAAATATACAGACGATACTCGAGGACACGCTCGAGAACTACAGCGCTTACCCTGCGCTCAGGAACCCCGAATCCGCTACCGTCAAGCAGGCGGACGGATCCCTCACGATACAGCCCCAGGCGGCGGCGGTCGTGATTGATCAGCATACGGGATATATAAAGGGGATGGTGGGGAGCAGATATGTGCCCACGACCAAGCTCACGAACAACAGGGCTGTAACGAACAGGATGCCGGTCGGCTCGACAATAAAGCCGATAGCCGTTTATGGGCCAGCCTTCGAAAAGGGATATTCCCCGGCAAGCGTCGTTGACAATATCCTTATCCCGATAGAAGGCTGGGATTCGGCTTCGGGATATCCCACGACATCCAAGGGCACGCTCGGTCCCGTTACCATAAGACAGGCCGTAAACGGGTCGTGGAACAACGCCGCGGCAAGGACCCTGACATATATGACCACTCTCGATACCGCAGCTGAATCCCTGATCAACCTCGGAGTCGATCCGGAATGCATCAACAGGGACGGAGTGGGACTGGCGCTGGGGTCCAGCGGCATAGATCCCCTTTCCCTTACCGGTGCGTACTGCGCCATAGCGAACGGCGGCACGTATATCGAGCCGATAGCATTCGTAAAGGTGACTGACAGGAACGGGAACGTCATCCTCACTGCAGAGGATGTGCAGGAGAGGCATCAGGGATTCAAGAGATCGACGGCATATATGCTCGTTGACGTTCTTAAGACCGCAGCCGAAAACGGTACGGGAAAGCCCGCGAGGTTCTCGGGCATGACCGTTGCCGGGAAAACGGGATCCGTAGCCTATGAAAGAGGAGCGCTTTTCGCGGGGTTCACTCCCTACTATACGAGCGTCGTATGGATAGGACATGACAACTTCGAGAGGCTCGCCAAGGATTCGTCAGGCTCGAAGACGGCAGCGCCTCTGTGGAAGAAATATATGGAAAAGATCCACGAAGGTCTTGATGACAGGGATATACTGGAAGGCTCATTCGAGGATTACGGCCTTGTAAAGGAGACCGTCTGCAGCGTATCGGGGAAGCTCGCTACGGACGCATGCAAACTTGATAAGAAACATCCGCCCGTGAAGGATCTCTTCGCGAAGGGCACGGTGCCTAAGGAGACCTGCGACATCCACAGAATGGAGACTGTATGCAGGGAGACCGGTATGCTGTGCAGTCAGTACTGCCCGCAGGAGTCGAGGATAGACGGATCGGTCGTCGTCCTTCCCGAGGATTCGGTCTATTTCCAGCTCGAGCAGAGCAAGATCACCGAATACTTCCCGAACCTAATGCTTCCCGACAAGCGGGTCGAGTGCACGCTCCACACTTATGAATGGAGCCAGGAACAGGCAAAGCTCGCCGACGCGATGGCAAAAGCGAACAGAGCGCTCGATGATGCCGAGACTTTCCTTGAGTCCTATAGGGACAGGATCTCCGAAGCGAATGCGAAAGCCATAACGGACGCAATGTCGGCCCTCAGGACCGAGATGAGGAGCTCGACCGTTGCCTCGGAAAAGGTATACGAGCTGACTTCTGAGCTCAGCGACGAAGTGTCGCATGTGAAAGCCGAGAATTTCATATGGTGGTAAAACAAAAAAGCAGCTTACAGCTGCTTTTTTTGTCAGAAGTATAAGGCCTTAAGCGCGAAGTCTCTTACGGGACCCGGACAGATGCCGAATATGAAGCACAGAAGCTTGTATTTCATGCATACGGCGTATCTTGACCGGATCTTCTTTTTTTTCGATATGCCGTATACCTGGGACGCGGCTGTTTTCGGGGATACCCCGTTTATCTCGTCGTGCTCGAACTGCGCTATCGCGCGGTCCCGGTCCCTGCCGTAGGTATTCTTTTCCGTGAGCTTTCTTGCGGCGGTGAAGCCGGTCTTCGTGTCGCCGGGCTCTACGACGCACATGTCTATCCCGAACTGCGCCACCTCGAGCCTTACTGCCGAAACGAGCGAATACAGGGCTGCCTTGCACGCACTGTATACGTTCTGATAGGGAAGGGGGATCCTGCCCGCGACCGAGCCTATGACTATGATCCTTCCCCCGCCCTGCCTGCGCATGCAGGTTATGGCCTGTTTTATCACGCGCGAAGCGCCGAGGAAAAGGATGTTGATCTCGCCTGACAGCTGTTCATCGGAAAAATCCTCAAAGGCTCCCGCTGTACCTGAACCCGCGCACTGAACGAAAAGGTCGATCCTCTCTTTTAAAAAAGCACTTTCTATCGCTGATACTATGCTGTCAGAGTCCGAAAGATCCATGGCATAAACCGATATGCCGGGTATCTCGCTGCCGGATCTCGACGTGCCGGCTACCTTCCATCCGTGCTCAAGGAACATCTCGGCGCAGGCCCTTCCTATACCGGAAGAGACGCCTGTTATAAAAACGGTCTTCATGATACTGCTGCTCCGTACTGTTTGATTCTTAATTCATATTGTATTACAAAAAAGGGACATACAGCCATATTTTTTAAAAGGGGGACGTGAAAAAGCGGAGGCAGCTCCCGGACCGGTGTTTTTTTCATGTGGCTTTTGAAAATAAAGTGTGAATACGGCTCCCTGAAGGCGCTCGGTAAAAAACGGAGCAAAACAGAGAAAAATGAAGAAAAAAAGAGATAATGATTTAAAACCCTCAAAAATCAGGAATTGCAACCGGGACCATATGACTATAATATAACAGTGTTAGCACTCGTGGTGTTTGAGTGCTAACAATTATGTGAGATATTTTTTTAGGGAGGCCTAATAATGACAGTTAAACCTTTAGGAGACAGAGTTGTATTAAAAGCAACGGAGTATGAAGAGACGACAAAGAGCGGGATCGTTCTTACAGGATCCGCAAAGGAAAAGCCGCAGTACGCTATAGTTGAAGCAGTGGGTCCCGGCGGAGTTGTCGACGGAAAAGAAGTCAAGATGGAAGTCAGCGTAGGACAGAAGGTCATCTACTCCAAGTACTCGGGGACTGAAGTAAAGATAGACGGCCAGGAGCTCATAATTGTCCGTCAGAATGATATTTTAGCAATCGTTGAATAGTTTAGTATAAAAGGAAGGTAATCATTTATGGCAAAACAGATCAAATACGGTGAGGAAGCCAGAAAATCACTGCAGAACGGCGTAAACAAACTTGCTGATATAGTAAAGTCAACTCTCGGCCCGAAAGGCAGGAATGTAGTTTTAGATAAGAAATACGGATCCCCCGTGATCACCAACGACGGTGTCACGATCGCTAAGGACATAGACCTTGAAGATCCGTTTGAGAATATGGGCGCTCAGCTCGTGCGCGAAGTCGCGACAAAGACGAACGACGTCGCCGGAGACGGAACGACGACAGCTACCCTGCTCGCTCAGGCGATCATCAGGGAAGGCGAGAAGAACGTCGCAGCCGGTTCCAATCCTATGATAATAAAGAAGGGTATCCTTGCGGCAGCCGATGCGGCAGTGGATGCACTTGCTGAAATGGCCAAACCTGTTACCGATTCACACGCAATAGCCCAGGTAGCCTCCATCTCGGCATCTGACGAGAGCATAGGAAACCTGATAGCCCAGGCGATGGAAAAGGTCGGCAAGGACGGAGTCATCACGGTCGAAGAGTCGAAGACCATGAAGACAGACCTCGCTGTCGTTGAAGGAATGCAGTTCGACAGAGGATATGCTTCCGCATACATGGTAACGGACAACGAGAAGATGGAAGCTGTGCTCGACGATCCTGTCATCCTTCTTACAGAGAAGAAGATATCCAATATCCAGGAGATCCTTCCTATCCTCGAGCAGGTAGTGCAGCAGGGCAAGAAGCTGCTCATCATTGCTGAGGATGTCGAAGGCGAAGCTCTGGCTACCCTCGTGGTCAACAAGCTGCGCGGAACATTCACATGCGTCGCCGTAAAGGCTCCCGGATTCGGTGACAGAAGGAAAGCCATGATGCAGGATATCGCTGCTCTTACAGGCGGCACCGTGATATCCGACGAAGTCGGCATCGATCTTAAGGAAGCTACGATGGATATGCTCGGAAGAGCAAGACAGGTCAAGGTAGACAAGGAGAACACCACGATCGTCGAAGGATACGGAGATCCCAAGGCCATAGCCGGAAGAGTCGCCGCGATCCGTGCCGAGATCGCTGAGTCCACATCCGATTATGATATAGAGAAGCTCCAGGAGAGGCTGGCCAAACTGGCAGGCGGAGTTGCCGTCATCCAGGTAGGCGCTGCCACCGAGACAGAGATGAAGGAGACCAAGCTCCGTATCGAGGACGCTCTTGCTGCAACAAGGGCTGCTGTCGAAGAAGGTATCGTCCCCGGCGGCGGAACCGCTCTCTTAAGGACAGAGAAGGCTGTAAAGGAGCTGCTGAAGGAGACCTCCGGCGACTTCAAGACCGGCGTGCAGACAGTCCTCAGGGCTCTTGAGGAGCCTGTCCGTCAGATCGCTGCAAACGCAGGATATGAAGGAAGCGTCATCGTCGAGAAGATCCGCGCCAACAGGAACGAAGCATACGGATTCAACGCTATCGACGGCACATACACCGACATGATCAAATCCGGTATCATCGATCCTAAGAAGGTCACGAGAAGCGCTCTTCAGAACGCTGCTTCGATAGCTGCAATGGTCCTCACCACCGACAGCATAGTCGCAGAGATACCCGATCCTCAGGCTGAGGCGGCAGCGAATGCGGCAATGGGCGGCGGAATGGGCGGAGGGATGTATTGATCCCGGAAGTCCGTACTGACGGAAAATAATATATAACGAACCATAAAATCCCGGCGGGTATCCGCAGGGATTTTATGGTAATCGAAACATGAAAGGTGAAACGATGGAAAATTGTACTCATGACTGTGAGACCTGCAGTTTAAACTGCTCAAGCAGGACTGCCGGGAATCCCGGGCCCCAGTATTCGGTCCCCAAGGATACGACACATATCAAAAAGATAATCGCTGTAATGAGCGGAAAGGGCGGCGTCGGGAAATCGATGGTAAGCGCTTCGATCGCGGTAGAGCTTGCAAAGCAGGGATATCTGACGGCCATACTTGATGCTGATATCACCGGTCCTTCGATCCCGAAGCTTTTCGGACTGTACGGAAGACCGCTGGGAGATGAGAACGGGATATATCCCTTCAAAACCGACCACTACGGTGTAAAGATAATGTCCACGAATTTTCTTCTCGAAAACGAGACGCAGCCTGTCGTATGGAGAGGACCGGTCATATCCGGCATGGTCCAGCAGTTCTATACGGAAGTCTACTGGGAAGACGTCGATTATATGATAATAGACATGCCCCCGGGAACAGGCGATGTCCCGATAACCATCTTCCAGTCGATACCGGTCGACGGGATCGTCATAGTGACCTCGCCTCAGGAGCTGGTCTCGATGATCGTGTCGAAGGCAGTGAACATGGCCAATATGCTGAACAAGCCCATACTCGGAGCGATCGAGAACATGAGCTATTTCAAATGCCCGGACTGCGGGAAGGAGCATGAGATATTCGGACCGAGCCATGCGGATGAGATAGAAAGCGATTTCGGCATGCCGGTGCTCGCCAGGGTACCGATAGATCCAGCTGTAGCTGAGCTCAGCGACAAAGGAAAGTTCGAAGACGTAGACGCTTCCGGATGGATAAAGGAGACCGTCGATGCTCTCAAGGGCATGATAACGGAATAAGCGGCAATAGTTTCAAAGAGCGGAAAACATCCGCTCTTTTTATGTTATAATTCTTGTATTGAGATCATGAAACGGTAATGAAAGATGGATTTGGACAGGAGATTCATGGAGGCCGCTCTGAAGGAGGCCAGAAAAGCAGGAGACGCGGGAGAGGTCCCGGTAGGCTGCGTGATCGTGCTTGACGGGAAGATAATCTCGCGGGGATACAACAGGACCGAAAGTAAAAAAGACCCCATGGCTCATGCCGAGATGATCGCCATCAGGAAAGCGGCGAAGAGCATAGCGAGCTGGAGGCTTACCGGATGCACCATGTATGTCACTCTCGAGCCCTGTCCGATGTGCGCCGGAGCCGTGATGAATTCAAGGATAAAAAGAGTCGTCTTTGGAGCCACAGATCCCAAGGGAGGAGCTTTCGGAAGCATGTACGACCTGAGCCGGGGAGGACTCAACCATACCGCTGAAGTAACCGGCGGGGTGATGGCAAAGGAATGCTCGGACATCATTAAGGAATTTTTCAGGGCTGCAAGGTTAAGAGAGCCTTACGGGAAAAACAGCTCTGACGGTATAAGCGAATAATAGGAGACTGCAATATGGCAACTGTCGGATTCGTTATAAATCCCATGTCAGGAAAAGACGTGAGAAGGATAGTGAGCAGCGCTACCGTAATAGATAATCAGGAGAAGGCGAACATAGCGGAAAGAGCGGCGTATACGTTGAGGAAGTTCGGTAGCGGGCATAAGATCGTGCTCATGCCGGACGGGTATCAGCTCTCCGAAAGGATACTGAACAGATTCGAGGCTCACGGCCTTGACAACTGCGAGGTCCTTCAAATGAAGATAAACGAGAACCATCAGGACACCTCGGATTTCGTTAAGATCATGAGGGAGCGGGGATGCGATCTGTTCATTGTGATGGGCGGGGACGGCACCAGCAGGGCTGCGGCAAAGGAGATAGGAGACGTTCCGCTGATACCGATATCAACCGGGACGAACAACGTATATCCCGAGCATACAGAGGGGACCGTGGTGGGGCTGGCAGCCGCCGCCATCTTAGGAGGCTACGTGCTGCCTTCAGAAGCATGCGAGAGATCGAAGCGGATAGAGGTATATATAAACGGGGAATTCAGGGATATAGCCCTTATCGACGCGGTCATATCGTCACATCTGTATCAGGGCTCAAAGGCTATCTGGGAGATAGAGAACATGAACGCCGTGTTTGCCGCACAGGCTCATCCGGCAAGTATAGGCTTCTCGGCTCT
>JAEEGL016251874.1_pt1 | contig 19566 bp, 18 predicted proteins | sample 9134231 | NCBI WGS metagenome assembly JAEEGL01 (sample SAMN16246548, study PRJNA631951) | gut metagenome | biome: gut microbiome; feature: rumen; material: fiber-attached | host: Bos | place: Iran: Karaj | collected 2018-10 | reverse complement strand
GGAGATATGAAGACCCTGTATACCGTGTAGTTGGCGGCCAGTTTGTTCATCTGGGAATCGTAAATCTCTCCCCGCGAGGCTTTCGTCGTTGATGTCTTCTGAACATTGCTGAGAACGTTTGCCTTGTACTGATCATAGCTCAGTATCTGAATCTGAAAAAGGCGGAATATAAGTATCATCCACCCGACAAGTATGGCGAGAAGGATGATCATGCTCCGCTTTCTGATTTTCGTTTCGGCAAAAGTGCTGTTTCTCATTGAAAAACCCCGTCGTATCGTCTGACAATCTTCTTTTTATTATACCTCAAAATCGCTTCCCCGTCAATGTCACGGATATTTATTTACAATTTATATATAAAACGGGGGAGAGATCTCTCCCCCGCCGAATTCTCTCAGGTTCATTCCTGCGGCTTTATTATCACGTCCTTGAAATCGATAGAAACATACCGCTTCTCTATTTCGTCCACTCTTACCATTCCATAATCGTAGATCGCGAGGTCGGCTATGACGTCGAGGTCATTTTTCATCTCAAGCTTGGCGTTGAGATCGTTAACCTCCGAGCTCAGGGTCGATATCTCGGCGCGCAGATCCGCAACTACCGATGTGCGCTCGTAGATAAGCACATAGTTGTAAATGATGTATGCGAAAAGCAGCGTGCATATTAGCGCGAGCAGAATGATCGTAAAAGGAAAAGAGGCCTTTTTATCCACCGAAACGGTGTTGACATGCTCGGCGGGGGTGACGGGGTTGATCTCCGGAACCGCCGGCACGGGCTTTGCGGGATTTACGGTCTCGGCCGCGACGATAGAGTGCCCGGGGCGCTTTGCGTTCCTGAGCTCGTCCATATTCTTAATTTTTTTGTTTCTGCCGCTTACGGCAGACGGTAAAATTCTGCGTCCTCTTGCCATGACCGTTTCCGAACCTTTCGGATTATTTCTCTGATTGTTTTACGCCTTTTCGGCTATTCTGAGTTTTGCACTGTGCGATCTGCTGTTTTCGCTAAGTTCCCTTTCCGAGGGAGTGAGAGGTTTTTTAGTTATTTTTCTGAGAATCGGCGTCCTTCCACAGACGCATACCGGCAAATCCGGCGGACATACGCACCCCGTCGAGAGGTCGTTTATAACGTTTTTGACTATTCTGTCCTCCAGAGAATGAAATGTCAAAACGCAGAGTCTGCCGCCCGGATTCAGCGCTTCGGCCGCCGAGCGTATCGCCGGTTCTATAACGCTGAGTTCGCCGTTAACCTCGATGCGGATTGCCTGAAACGTACGTCTGGCGGGATGACCGTTTTTCTCTCTGTGCGGTATCGCGCCGGCGACCGTTTCGGCAAGCTGTCCCGTCGTTTCGATGGGGCTTTTGTGCCGTCTTGCGGCGATTGCTCCGGCAACGCGCCGTGAGAACCGCTCTTCGCCGAAAGTGAAAATGATATCGGCGAGTTTGTCCTCGTCGTAGCAATTAACGACATCGTACGCGGTGAGCCGCTGTGACCTGTCCATACGCATGTCCAGCGGCGCGTCGGCGATGTAGGAAAAGCCGCGCTCCGCGGTATCGAGCTGATATGACGAAACCCCGAGATCCATAAGTATCCCGTCGGCTTTGCGGCCTCCGAGTATTTCCCCGAGATTTACGAAATTATCGTTTACCGTCTCCCATATCTCACCGGGAAACGGAGAAAGTCTTTTTTTTACAGCTTCCGTCGCTTCTTCGTCACGGTCTATCGCGATAAGTCTGCCTCCGGAATCTACGTCAAGCAGCGATGCTATGGCATAACTGTGACCGCCTCCGCCGGCGGTGCAGTCAACGTAAAGCCCGTCTTTTTTTACGCGCAATCCGTCAACGCATTCATGAAGCATGACAGAATAATGCGAAAAGGTTTCCGGCATATCAGAAGCCGAGCCCCATAAGAATATCCGCGATATCCTCCGAGCGCTCTCCGCTCTGCTCCTTTGACCACTCTTCTGAATCCCATATCTCAACGTGATCTCCGACTCCAATGACGGTCACGTTTTTCTGAAGTCCCGCATACTCGCAGAGTTTCGGGGGAACGAGGATGCGCCCCTGGGTGTCAGTTTCGGTCTCAAACGCCGTGGAATAGAGAAACCTCTTTACGCGCCTTGTTTCAATGTCCGGGAGCGTGTCAAGCTTTTCACAGAACTGTCTCCATCTTTCCTCTGTATAAAGAGTGACGCAGCGGTCCACGTTTTTTGCGAGCACAACGCGGGTGCCGAGCTGCTCGCGCAGCTTTGACGGCAGGATTATTCTGTTTTTCGTGTCAAGCGTATGGCTGTATTCGCCGCAGAACATTATTTGCCGTCTCCCGGGATTGAAAAATCGTGTAGAGAACCAGATCATCTGACCGATTTTCAGCCACTTTGATCCACTTTGCTCCACTTCGCCCATATTATATACCATCGGACGCGGTTTTGCAAGAGGTAAAAAGGGTTTTAAAAAAATTTTTTTTATTTTTTTTTGAGATTTCAGTCTGCGAAATATATGGACATCCGCCGGTTGAAAGAATGGACGAAATATGGTATAATAACATGAGATTTAATTTCCGCAGCGGAGGTCCATATGAGCGGACGCAAAACTTTTCCCCCATATACCGCCGTTGTTATACCGTCGTATGAACCGCCGCCTCTCCTGCTCCCGTTCGTTGTCGAGCTGATCGCCGCGGAAGCGTACAGGATAATCGTGGTGAACGACGGTTCCTCCGGAGATTATTCAGAGATCTTTGAAAGCATATCCGAGCTTGAAAACTGTATCGTCCTCTCACACGCAGAAAACCGCGGAAAGGGCGCGGCGTTAAAAGCCGGCCTCGGGTACTGTACAGATTTTCTGCCCGAATGTCGCGTCGCCGTAACAGCCGACGGAGACGGGCACCACAGAGTCTGCGACGTCGTGTCATGCGCCCATCGCGCAAATGATTTTTCGTCCGTCACCCTAGGCATGAGAAAAAAAGGCGATCCGACGATACTGAAGCGGGCGGGATACGGGAACAGAATTACTTCTTTTCTCATTTCCGTGGTATGCGATTTCGATGAGAAAATTACCGACCCGCTCACCGGGCTCCGGGGGTTCCCGCTAAAATACCTGCCGGATATCTGCTCCGTCCCCGGAGACAGATACGACTTCGAGACGAACATGCTCCTTGAGATAAGCCGGAGCAAGATACCGCTCCGGACGTTTTCGAGAGTCGGTACGCCGGTTGAGGGAGACAAAAAGCATTCTCATTTCCGGCCTGTCCGGGACACGCTTCGAGTGATCTTCGAGTTTATCAGGTATTACAGCAGACAGCTCGCGTTCATGCTCTCATCCCTGCTCTGTTACACGCTTGAATACCTGACGTACCGGGTCTTCCTTGGATACATCACGGCTGTGCCGATCTCGGCGGCCAACCTGATAAGCCGAGTTCTCGCCGCGTCGATAAACTACACGATAAACCGCAACGTGGTCTTCAGGACAAAAAGCCGGATAGTATCGTCAACCGTTAAATACTTCATAAACGCGGCGTTTATCCTCACTCTTTCGACGGTTCTTATTCTCTTCTTCAACCATCTTATGCCGACGGCAACAAATACCGTCGCAAAATATATTAAGCTGCCGGTCGACACGGCGCTATTCTTCCTGTCGTACCTGATCCAGAAAAAATGGGTCTTCAGATCCGGCAAATGACGCAACAGGTGATATGCATGAATGAACAGGACAGCAACAATTCCATATCCCACGAAACCGTGACGACAAAAACTGAAAAGAAAAAAATAAAGCTTTTTAGCAGAGACAAAGGACCGGACATGTCATCGGTCCTCCGCTACGACACGGACCCCGAAAAAGGCCTGACGTCCGAACAGGTTGAGAAACGCACAACAGACGGCCTGACGAACAAAACTGAAAACAAGGGAAACAAATCCGTCGCTCAGATCATCCTTTCAAACGTTTTTACCTATTTCAACATCATCTTCTTCATTATCGCGGCTGTTTTGCTGATTGAGAAATCGTACGTTCACCTCACATTTCTCATCGTGGTGGTCGTGAACACGGTCATCGGCATAGTTCAGGAACTGAGAGCCAAGAAAACGCTTGAAAAGCTGACGCTCGTTTCGGCTCCGATGTCGACCGTCGTGAGGGACGGAGAGGAGGTCCGCGTAAGCGGAGATTCGCTCGTTCTCGATGACATCGTCGTATTCGGGTCAGGCAATCAGATAGTTGCCGACGCCGTTGTCTGCTCCGGCGAGGTCAATGTGAACGAAGCGCTCGTCACAGGCGAATCCGACGAGATCAAGAAAGTCCCGGGCGACAGCCTGCTTTCCGGCTCATTCGTCGTCTCCGGCACCTGCCGTGCTCGCCTTGACAAAGTCGGAAGCGACTCGTTTGCCGCCAAGCTCGCCTCAGATGCCCGCAGGATAAAGAAAAAACAGCAGCCCGGCATGATGAAATCGCTCACGACGCTTATCAAGGTGATCGGCATAGTGATCATTCCGCTCGCCGCCGCGACGTTCCTGAACCAGCATATACGGCTCGGTCAGACGGTCCACGACAGCATTGAGAGCACCGCCGGAGCGATCATAGGAATGATCCCCGAAGGGCTTTATCTGCTGACGTCAATAGCTCTTGCCGTGTCGGCGATACGCCTCGCGAACCGCAAGACGCTCGTCCATGAAATGAAATGCATCGAGACGCTCGCACGTGTTGACGTCATCTGCGTCGACAAGACCGGCACGGTCACCGAGCCGGAGATGCATCTCTGCGAGGTCATACCGCTTGATCCGGGAGATGATGCGACAGTGAACGCCTCGCTGCGCGATTTCGCGATGAACATGAGCGCCGACAACATAACAATGGCGGCGCTCAAGGAGTACTACAACGACAAGCGCCCGTACCGCAGGACGGACAGGATACGCCCGTTTTCGCCGGCGACGAAATACAGTGCGACCGGACTTGGCGAAAAGAGCGCTCATCTGCTCGGCGCACCGGAGTTCCTTATGCGTCAGGATTACGCCTCGCTGAGGGATCGCGTTGACGAGCGTTCCGGGCTCGGCGAACGCGTGCTGCTTTTTGCCGAATACGTCTGGCAGAACAGCGCCGGCGACATATTTTCAGGCGGCGACTTCGCGAACGGAAACGTGATTCCGCTTGCGCTCGTAACCTTCAAGAACCCGATACGTCCGGAAGCGCGCGAAACATTCGGCTATTTCACCGAGCAGGGAGTCAGAATCAAGGTAATATCGGGCGACAACCCGATAACCGTCGCCCGCGCCGCTGAGGAGGCGGGGATACCGGATTCCGACAAATTTATCGACGCGACGTCCCTTACAACGAAAGAAAAGATCGCCGATGCTGTTGAAAACTACACAGTTTTCGGGCGTGTCACACCGGATCAGAAGCGGGATTTCGTTAAGGCTCTTAAAAAAGCCGGACACACCGTTGCGATGACGGGCGACGGCGTAAACGACGTGCTAGCGCTCAAGGACGCAGACTGCTCGATCGCTATGGCTTCGGGAAGTGACGCCGCCTCAAACGTTTCGGATCTCGTACTGCTCGACTCGAATTTCGCTTCGATGCCGCACGTCGTCGCCGAAGGGCGGCGCGTGATAAACAATATCGAACGTTCCGCCTCACTCTTTATCGTCAAAAACATTTTCTCCTTCTTCATGACGATAATCGCGCTGATCTCGATGTCGCTTTATCCATTCAAACCGTCTCAGCTGTCGCTTGTATCTGCGGCAATGATCGGAATACCGTCCTTCATACTGGCACTTGAGCCAAACACCAACCTTGTGAAGGGCAGATTCATGCGGAACGTGCTTTTCAGGGCTTTCCCGATAGCCATTACGGCGATTATCATGGTCTGTTGGGAAATGCTCTTTGCAAGCGCGTTCAGCAGTTATATTGACTCCGGTCTTTCGTCGACAATCGCGTTCTTCATATACACGGTGATATCGTATATCATGCTGTTCAACACGTGCCGGCCGATGACGCTCATCCATAAAATACTGTTTGTGAGCATGGGCGTGCTCGTGTTCGCCGCCGTCTTGGTGGCGCCCAATCTGTTTGCGCTGGTGCCGCTCACATCCGGCGCTCTGCTCGTGCTTGTGACTCTGACCGTTATAAGCGTCCCGCTTTCGTATCTGTGCCGCAAACTTTTCGACAATCTCGGTATTTGGAAGGTCAGGATAAGAGAATATCTCAAAAAAGACCTTGAGCAGTCCAATCCGCCCGAAACAGAGGATAACAGCCAATGAGAATGTACGACATAATCAGAAAAAAGCGTGACGGCGGAGAGCTCAGCCGTGCCGAGATAGACTTTTTCGTCGGCGGATACACGTCCGGCGTGATACCCGATTATCAGGCATCGGCCCTCTGTATGGCTATATTTCTCAAAGGAATGACAAATGAAGAGACTCTCGCCCTGACAGAGGCGATCCGCGACTCCGGAAACAAACCTGATTTCAGCGAAATCAGGGGAACGCGCGTCGACAAGCACTCAACGGGCGGCGTAGGCGACAAGACGAGCCTCGTCGTTGGGCCGGTCGTTTCCGCCTGCGGCCTGACAGTGGCAAAGATAAGCGGGCGCGGCCTCGGTCACACCGGCGGGACCGTCGACAAGCTGGAGGCGATCCCGGGCTTCAGGACCGCGCTGACTGGAAAAGAGTTTTCGTCGGTCGTCAACCGTACAGGCATCGCGATCGTAGGCCAGAGCGGCGAGATTGCGCCGGCCGACAAAAAGCTATATGCCCTGCGCGATGTGACTGCGACCGTCGAATCCATGCCGCTTATTGCGTCGTCGATAATGGGCAAAAAACTCGCCGCCGGAGACGACGTCATTCTGCTCGACGTCAAGACGGGCAGCGGCTCGTTTTTGAAATCTTACGAAAACGCTCGTGCGCTCGCCGAGATTATGGTCGATATAGGAAAACGCGCCGGCAAAAAAACCGCCGCGCTCATCACCGACATGGATTCCCCTCTCGGCAACGAGATCGGCAACTCGAACGAGGTTGTAGAAGCGGTCAGGACTCTCAGATGTGAGGGCCCGGCAGATCTTACGCTCCTCTGCCGCACTCTTGCGGCAAACATTCTTATGCTGGCCGGTGCCGGAAACGAGGAAGAGTGTTTCAAACTCGTCGACACGGCACTGACAAGCGGCCTGGCATATCGCAAGCTCGCCGAGATGGTGTCCGCGCAGGGAGGCGACGCCTCATTCATAGAGGACACGTCGAAATTCGGCCGCGCGCCTTTTTCTGCAGAGTTCACGGCCGGGGCCGACGGCTATATTTCTGGCGTCGACGCCGAAGGATACGGCAGGACTTCCCTGCTTCTCGGCGCCGGGCGCAACACGATATCGGACAGCATCGACCCGCTCGCCGGCGTGACGCTTTTGAAAAAACGCGGCGACAGGGTGTCGGCCGGCGAGCCGGTCGCGATACTCATGACATCCGACAAAGAACGCATCCCGGCCGCCATGAGCGAGATATCCCGATCTACTTTTTATTCCGATAAAAAACCGGATATACCGCCGATCATCCTCGGCCGTGCAGACTGAAACATCATAAAACCACCGGACGTTCTGCAACGTCCGGTTTTTTCTCGGAAAGCCGCATTTATTTTGAGTCCGCGGTTGCTTTTTTACACGATTTATGATAGAATGAAAAATGTTTTATAAAGCGGTCCGGCGGACGGTATCCGTCCGCGTCCGGTGCAGGGAAAGGAACGGTCATTTTGCCATGGACAAATCATCAACAAAGATCATACGTCTCGAACACATAAGCAAGTCTTTCGACGGCGAAAAGGTTCTTGACGACATCAATCTCTACATTCGGGATAAGGAGTTCGTAACGCTGCTCGGCCCGTCGGGTTGCGGGAAAACCACTACTCTCCGTATAATCGGCGGATTCGAAACGCCGGACACCGGCGACGTCTTTTTCGATGACGCGCGTATAAACGACGTGCCGCCATATAAGCGTCACGTCAACACGGTCTTCCAGCGATATGCGCTGTTTCCGCATCTTAACGTTTTCGAAAACGTCGCTTTCGGACTTCGCGTTTCGGGCGTTAAGGAAAAAGAGATTGTCGAACGCGTCGAGGAAATGCTGAGTTTCGTAAACCTAAAAGGTTTTGAAAAACGCGACGTGACAAAGCTTTCCGGAGGCCAGCAGCAGAGAGTCGCAATTGCGCGTGCGCTGATAAACAAGCCCCGCGTCCTGCTTCTCGACGAACCGCTCGCCGCGCTCGACCTCAAGCTCCGCATGGACATGCAGAACGAGCTGAAATCTCTGCACGAAAAGACCGGGATCACCTTCATCTACGTCACGCATGACCAAGAGGAGGCGCTTTCCATGTCTGACACGATAGTCGTCATGGCAAACGGAAAGATCCAGCAGATCGGCACGCCGGAGGATATTTACAACGAGCCGAAGAACGCCTTCGTCGCCGATTTCATAGGAGAGTCGAACATTCTTGACGGTGTCATGATCGCCGACTACAAGGCAAAATTCGCCGGACATGTTTTCGAGTGTCTCGACAAAGGGTTTGCTCCGAACGAGAAGGTCGACGTCGTCGTTCGCCCTGAAGACGTAGATATAGTACCCGTCGAAAAGGGCATGCTCCGCGGCACGGTCACGTCCCTCACGTTCAAGGGCGTTCACTGGGAGATCATAGTCGACATCCAGGGCTTCAAATGGATGATCCAGACGACCGATTACTGCGCTCCCGATTCCGAGATCGGACTGTATATAGAGCCGGATGCGATCCACATAATGAAGAAATCCGAGTTTTCCGGCTTGTTCGGCGACTATTCCTCGTACAGCGAGGAATTCGACGAGCTTTCAGACGCCGAGGCCGCGCTCGAAGCGGAGGAGGAGGCCGAGGAATGAAAAAGAAATCATTTCTCGAAGGTTTCGCCGCCGTTCCGCACTCGGTATGGGCGCTGCTCTTCATAGCCGCGCCGCTTGTTTTCGTCGTTTACTTCGCGTTTACCGATGCGTATGGCACCTTCACTTTCAACAACATCACGATGCTGTCCGGATACGCGCATATTTTCCTGCTTTCGGTATGCTTTGCGCTAATCTCGACCGTCATATGCCTGCTCGTAGCTTACCCGCTCGCTTTCGCTCTGGCGAGGATGTCACAGAAGGCGCAGAGGATTCTAATCGTTCTGCTTATGCTTCCTATGTGGGTCAGCCTTCTTATAAGGACATACTCGCTTATGGCGATACTCGACAACGGTGGGCTCCTCAATTCCCTTCTGACAAAGCTTCAGCTCGGAACCGTAAAGATAATCGGCACCTCCGGGGCCGTCATTCTCGGGATGGTTTACGACTATCTGCCGTATATGGTACTTCCGATATATACGAGCATGGCCAAGCTCGACATCCGTTTTCTCGAGGCAGCTAACGATTTAGGCTGCACTCCGGTCTCGACGCTTTTCAGAGTTATGCTTCCGCTCACCGTGCCGGGCATCGTTTCCGGCATAACGATGGTTTTCGTTCCGTCGATCTCGACATTCTATATCTCGCAGAAACTCGGCGGCGGTGCATTTGATCTTATCGGCGACACGATAGAACGCCAGTTCCAGAACCCGAGCACATACAACATCGGCGCGGCCATTTCGCTTGTGATGATGATTCTCATTCTTCTGTCGATAGCGATCATGAACCGTTTCTCCGACGGAGATACAGCGGAGGAAAGAAAATGAAAGTACTGTCAAGAATATACGTTTTCCTGATCTTTCTGCTGCTGTACATACCGATCCTCATGCTCGTTCTGTTTTCGTTCAACAGAGGCGGGACGCTCAACAGCTTCACCGGCTTTTCGCTGTACTGGTACAAAGAGCTTTTCAAGAACTCCGATGCGCTGAACGCGCTCAAAAATTCGCTTTATCTCGCGGTATCCTCAGCCCTGCTCTCGACGGTCATCGGGACGCTCGGCGCCCTCGGCATCGACAGGATGAAGAAAAAACATCTCAGAAACGCGATAACTTCAGTCACAAACATACCAATGATGAACCCCGACATCGTGACCGGCGTTTCGATGATGCTGCTCTTCGTGGCGGCGGGTTCGATCCCCTTCCTGAACCTCAGATTCGGCTGGTGGACCATGCTGATAACCCATACGACGTTCAACCTGCCGTACGTGATTCTTTCCGTCCTGCCGAGATTCAGGCAGATGGACAGGCATCTGTCGGAGGCGGCGCTCGACCTTGGATGCACCCCCGCAAAGACGTTTTTCAGGGTTGAGCTTCCGAACGTAATGCCGGGGATCGTATCCGGCTTCATGCTCGGTTTTACCCTTTCGCTTGATGACTTCGTGACGAGCCACTTTGTGTCGTCGCCGGATTTCCAGACCCTGCCGCTTTACGTTTACAATCAGACGGTTCACGAGGTCAAGTTCTCGATGTACCCGCTCTTTGCGATAATCGTTATCGTGATACTTGCCCTGCTGCTCGTCGTCAATTTCGCGGGTTCGGGAAAATCAAGAGTGAAGGGAGCGATCGCACCGTGAAAAAAGTGATAAGAAAGGCTGTTCCTGCCGCGCTCGCAGCGGCTCTCACTCTGCTTGTCCTCGCCTCATGCAGCGGAGGCGAAGGTGATACGCCGCGCGGATCCGAGGTGCTATACGTCTATAACTGGGGCGAATACATTTCGGACGGCGCCGAGGACACGCTCGACGTCAACGCCGCCTTTGAAGAATACTGTGCTGAGGAGCTCGGAAGGAACGTCAGGGTCGTCTATTCAACATATTCGAGCAACGAGGACCTTTACGCCAAGCTCTCAAGCGGCGCCGTGTCTTACGACGTCGTCGTACCGTCGGACTATATGGTCGCCAGGCTCGCCGCCGAGGGGCTGCTTCAGGAGATGAACCCCGAGGAGAACATACCAAATTACGGAAAAATCGACAACAGGTTCAAGAGCCTTTACTATGACCCCGAAAACAGATATTCGGTTCCCTACACCTTCGGGACTGTCGGAATCATCTACAACACCGAGCTTATTGATGAAGACGACCCGGACATCGGTTCATGGAACCTCCTCTGGTCCGAAAAATACACCGGAAATCTTCTCCAGTTCAACAACCCGCGCGACGCTTTCGGTACCGCACAGTTCCTTATAGGCGTATCGCCGAACTCTGAAAATCCCGACGACTGGCGCGCGGCGCTTGAAAAGCTCAAGGAGCAGAAGAGCGTCGTTCAGGGGTATGTCATGGACGAGGTCTTCAACAAGATGAAGGGCGGCTCCGCCGCCGCAGCGCCGTATTACGCCGGTGACTTTTTCACGATGTACGAAGACAACGAGCGGCTCGATTTCTTCTATCCTGAAGAAGGCACGAACGTGTTTGTCGACGCCTGGTGCATTCCTTCATCGTGCCACGATGTCGGGCTCGCATGCGAATATATAAACTTCATGCTGGAGACCGAGCCGGCGGTCGCCAACGCCGAATATCTCTGCTACGCTTCTCCGATCACCGAGATCAGGGAAAACGAGGAATACATCGAGTATATGACGGACATTCACGAGGACGCGCTGTCGATACTCTATGATTTCGATATTTCAAAAATGGAGTACTTCTATGATCTCCCGGACGACATCCGCCTCGGAATGAACGACCTCTGGGAGGAACTCAAGATCGAAAGCACGATCGGCACCGAGATATATGTTATCTGCGGAATCGTCATTGCGTTCGGCCTCGGGCTTGCGGTATACCGTTTCATCGTAAAGAAAAAAAGGCAGGCTGCTTTTAAAAAATACGCCGGAAAAGCATAATGCCCGGCCGGGATCCCGTGCGGAAAAACCGCGCGGGATCTTCTTTTTGTTTCGCGCAGCCGTTAGACGGCTCCCCGGATATTGATTTTATGACAGCAACGTGATATAATAATATGTTAAGAAGGGCGGACAGGCGTCCTTACGGAAAGAGACATTTATATGAGAAGTATGACGGCTTTCGGCAGAGCGACAGGCCAAACAGGCGGCCGACTCTACGTCTGCGAAATAAAATCGGTAAACAACAGATTTCTCGACTGCACGGTCAAGCTCCCTAGACAGTATGCGTTTCTTGAACAAAAGGTGACCGAGCTTGTCTCGGCGCGTGGGGTCAGCCGCGGAAAGGTTGATGTTTACGTATCGGTCGAGGACAGAGGTACAAAAGGAGTCTCGGTCTCGCTAGACACGGAATATGTCGAATCATACATCGCGGCGCTCAGTCTGCTTCGCGAAAAATACTGTCCCGCCTCGCCTCCGCCGGATCTTCGCATGATAGCGTCGAATCCTCAGGTCTTTATGTCGAACAGTACCGAAAGGGATGAGGGCGCCGTATGGGACGAGATGTCGGTGTACATATCCCGTGCGCTCGATTCGTTCATCGAAAGCGGACACGCAGAGGGCGAACGGCTGAAAGCCGATCTCGTTCAGAAAATATCCGGCCTTCGCGGAATGGTCGCTGAAATCAGATCTAAATCCGAAGAAAACGGCGCACAGTACCGCGCAAAGCTCGAGGAACGGCTCCGCCGCACGCTTGGCGAGCTCGATATAAAAGCCGACGAGAACCGCATTCTAACGGAGGTCGCCATTTTCTGCGACAAAATTGCGGTTGATGAGGAGACCACGCGGCTCGAAAGCCACATCAGGGCGTTTCTCGACGCGCTGAACTCCTGCGAACCGGTCGGCCGAAGGCTCGACTTTCTCGTTCAGGAAATGAACAGGGAGATAAACACGATCGGTTCGAAATCATGCGACTCACACATCGCCGGAATAGTCGTTTCGGCAAAATGCGAGCTTGAAAAGATCAGGGAGCAGATTCAGAATCTGGAGTAACAGCAAATATGAAATTCATAAACATCGGATACGGAAACGCCGTGTCCGCCGAAAGAATAATATCGGTTGTCGGTGCGGACAGTTCTCCCATCAAGCGCCTTATTCAGGACGCGAAGGAGGACGGACGCGCAATAGACACGACCTGCGGTAAAAAGACTCGCTCGGTCATTATAACCGACAGCAATCACGTGATAATGTCGCCGATCAGCCCAGAGACGATTCTTGGCAGACTGGAAGGCTCATCACAGGGCATGGAGGATGAAACGGAGGCAAGGGATGACAGTTAGTGACTGCACGCGCGGGATCCTGCTCGTCGTATCCGGAGCCGCTGGAACAGGAAAATCGACGGTTAACGGAAAACTCATCGAACGGTATCCGGAAAAATATGCATTTTCCGTTTCCGCTACTACGAGAAAACCGCGTCCCGGAGAGACCGACGGAGTTAACTATCACTTCATATCTCGTATGGAGTTCAGGGAAAAGATTTCCCGCGGAGAGATGCTGGAATACACCGAATACTGCGGGAACTACTACGGTACGCCGGTGTCGGAACTTCAAAAACTCGACGGCGGAAAAAACCTCATCGTCGAGGTGGAAACGAACGGAGCGCGGAACATTAAGCTCGCGTATCCCGGTGCGGTCACGGTATTTATAATGCCTCCGGACTATGAGACGCTGAGAAAACGCCTCGTCGGCCGCGGGACGAACACGCCGGAGGACATAGAGAACCGTCTCGCGCGCGCCGTGAGCGAGATCGGACTCGCCGAAACATACGACTACGCGGTCGTCAATCCGGACGGCGGGATAGAAGACACGGTCTCTGTCATTCACGGCATCGCCGAGAGCGAAAAGCACCGCACCTGCCGGATACCCGAGGGAACGGTCAGACGGCTGTTCCCTGACAAGGCCGATGATACGGATCAGACAAACGCAACCAAAGCACATACCGATTCAGGAGAGGATAAACAAAATGCCTGCTAAAAGAGAAAATAACATGATCACTCCGTCCGTCGACGAGCTGTCGAGGATAGACGAGGACAAAGGACTTAAATACAACAGATACGCGCTTGTGATCGCAGTCGCAAAGAGCGCAAGGATCGCTGTCGATGAAAGACGCGCGATCGGCGACCCGATGGATCCGAGCATCAACCCGATCCGCATAGGCGTCGACCGTATCTCTGACAGAGAATACTTCATCTCGGACGAATTCAAAGAAGAAAAATAACCTGCCCGCCATGACGGAAAACATCGCGAGGACAAGAATAATCGACCTCCCGTATCAGGCTGACAGAGACTACGACTACACGATCCCGGCGGAGCTTGACGGACTGATCTCGGCGGGGGACATCGTTGTCGTCCCGTTCGGGCGCGGAGACCGCAAAAAATACGCCGTCGTGCGGGAGATACTCGCCGAAAGTTGTTTTGACGGGCTGAAATGCGTGATCGCCGCGACGGGAATAAGTCTGCCTTCCGCGATGCTGGGTCTGTGCGGGTATATGAAAGACAGGTTTTTCTGTTCTTTCGGTGAGGCCGCGAGGGTTATGGCACCGACGTTCGCCATCCCGGGGATACGGGAATACTACTCCCCTGCTCCCGGCGTGACGTCCGGCGGCGGGGACGCGCTGCTGTCATTCATTGTTCAGAAAAAGAGTGTGTCGGCAGTTGCGGTCGCCAGACGCTTTGACGGAGCCGCAAAAAAGCTCGACCGGCTTGCCCGCGAAGGGCTGATTACAAAAGATCTCCGTCTGACGGAAAAACAGACTGTCCGGCGGGAAGAAGTCGTGCTGAACTCCGGCTATTCCGGCATGGACAGAAACCGCCTCGTTTCGCTTGTGACCGGGAAAAAGCAGAAGGAAATACTGTCCCTGCTGCAGATTTCCGGCAGAGAGGACATGTTCCGCCTTTGCGAGATCTGCGGCGCTTCGCGCAAAAGCGTCGAGTCTCTTGTCCCTGGCGGATTCGTCACGATCATTTCGGACGAAAAATACCGTGATCCGTACGAGGGGCTCGCCGACGAGGAAAATCCCGCACCCCTTCCCGGGCTGACGGACGCGCAACGCGCCGCCGCCGACAGGATCATGCGTCTGACTGAAAAACCGCCGTCAGCCGCTCTGCTTTTCGGCGTGACCGGAAGCGGCAAGACAGAGGTCGTCGGAAAAGCCATCGACGAGGTGCTCGGCAGAGGGAAAAGCGTCATACTCCTGCTCCCCGAAATATCACTCACGCCGCAAACCGCTGGAATATTCCTGAAGCGCTATCCGGGCATAACAGCGATCCTTCATTCGGGCCTTTCCGACGGGCAGCGCTTTGACGCATGGCGAAGAATACGAGAAGGAAAATGCCGGCTTTGCATAGGCACACGCTCGGCGGTCTTCGCGCCTGTCAGAGATCTCGGCCTGATCATCATAGACGAAGAGCAGGAACACACATACAGAAGCGAATCCGCGCCAAAATATCATGCGCGCGACGTTGCGAGATACCGCTGCGCCACAGAACAGGCAACACTTGTCCTTTCGTCGGCGACACCTTCTGTCGGAACGTTCAGAAAAGCAAAAGAAGGCAGATTCGAGCTCATCACGCTCGGCGAGCGCTACGGAAGCGCCGGCCTGCCGGAGCTTGTGATATCCGATATGAGACGCGAACCGGGGCTGCCCGCCGTCGGAGGAGAACTCAGAAAGCGGCTTTCGGAGGTCCTTTCAAGGAAAGAACAGGCGATTCTATTTGTCGGGAAACGCGGATACAGCAGTTCCCTCGTCTGCTCTTCCTGCGGGAAATCGCCGGAATGCCCGAGATGCTCCGTTTCGTTCACCCACCACCTGACTGGAACGGGGCGTGGATATCTCGCCTGCCACTGGTGCGGGCTGAAGACTGAAATGCCGGACGTTTGTCCGTCATGCGGTCAGCCGTCACTCAGACGGCTCGGACTCGGGACTCAGCTTGTCGAGGAAAAGATAAAATCGTTTTTCCCGGACGTATCGGTAATCAGAATGGATTCCGACACGACGGGAACGCGCACAGCGTACGACAGCATGCTCGGCGCTTTCAGAAATCACGAGGCGGACGTTCTCATAGGGACGCAGATGGTAACGAAGGGACACGACTTCCCTTCCGTCACGCTTGTCGGCGTAATCGACGCCGACGCCGAGCTGTACCGCGCCGACTACGCCTCCGCGGAACACTCGTTCGATCTTTTCACCCAGGTCGCAGGGCGTGCCGGCAGGGGCAGGCTGCCCGGAGCAGCGCTTATACAGACGTACTCTCCGCGCCACCCGGTTATAAACGAGCTTACCGGCGGTTCTTACATCCAGATGTACGAACGTGAGATCGAGGAACGGAGAGTCAGACAGTTTCCTCCCTTCTGTGACTTAGTCGTTTTCACCGTTTCATCAACGGAGGAAAAAACGGCGCTCGGCGCCGCTGAAAAAACCGCGGCTCTGCTGTCGGAAGCCGGAAAAACTGTTCCGCTCGCGGTCTACGGGCCCATGAGTGCACAGATGTACAGAATAAACGGGGTTTTCAGGGTGCAGATCGTTGTGAAATGCGGACTTGACAAACCTACCCGCGCGGAGCTCGACGCGGTTTACGTAAAAAGTCTCAGGGGGACGCCCGCGGGCGTTTCAGTTACAGTGGACGTCAATCCCTGAAAACGGAGAAAAAGACAGATGGCAATTCTGAAGATCGTGAAAGAACCGGATCCCTTGCTCAGAAAAAAGAGCCGGGAAATAACGGAAATGACCCCACGCATAAAACGGCTCATAGGCGACATGACCGACACGCTCCACAAAGCGGCCGGCGCCGGACTCGCCGCCGTTCAGGTCGGGGTGCTTCGCCGCGTCGTCATAATTGAGACCACCCCGGGCGAGCCTGTCGTCATGATAAATCCCGTCATAACCTCCCGCTCGGATGAGACGCAGACCTGCGTCGAAGGATGCCTTTCGATCCCCGACGTCTGGGGAGAGACCGTCCGTCCGGTCAGAGTCACCGTCGAATATCTCGACACGGATATGAAAAAAACGGTCCTTGAAGCCGAGGGGTTCACGGCTCAGGCGGTCTGCCACGAGCTAGAGCATCTCGACGGCATTCTCTATACCGATCACGTCACTCGCATGATCGATCCCGAGGAGCTTGAAAATGGCAGAAAATAAAACGAGGGTGCTTTTCATGGGCACCCCCGATTTTGCGGAAAAGTCGCTCCGCGCGCTTAACGAAACCGGTCTTTACGAAATTTCCGTCGTCACTCAGCCGGACAGACCGAAGGGGCGAGGATACGGGATCGCGGAATCCGACGTTAAGAAATACGCTGTGCATGCCGGGATTCCGGTATTTCAGCCGGAAAAGCTCAGAGACATGGCTTTTTACGCCGAACTGTGTGAGATCGATCCGGAAATAATAGTCGTCGCGGCGTACGGAAAGATTCTTCCGGGATACATCCTCGGCTATCCCGCACACGGATGCGTCAACATACACGGCTCACTTCTGCCGGAATACAGGGGCGCAGCCCCGATTCAGCGTGCCGTTATCGACGGGCGCGAAAAAACCGGCATAACAATAATGAAAATGGACCCGGGACTCGATACCGGCGGCATTCTTTTCACACGGGAGGTCGAAATACTCCCGGAGGACGACGCAGGCTCGCTCTTTGATAAAATGGCGCTCACCGGAGCGGAGCTCATCTGCGAGTGCATGCCGCTCCTTCTTTCTGACGAAGTCATTCCAGTAAAGCAGGACGATTCAAAGGCAACATACGCGCCGAAAATCGAAAAGAGCGAATGCAGCATCGATTTTTCGAAGCCTGCGCGTGATGTTTTCAACCTGATAAGAGGGCTGTCTCCATCTCCGCTCGCATATTTTACACGCGCGGACGGCACGCAGATAAAGATCTGCAGGGCCGTTCTCCCCGGCCGCTTTTACGGCGGAAAGGCCGGAACGCTTATGCCGGCTGAAAGCGGCATAGACATCGTCTGCGGAGACGGATATGCCGTGACCGCGGTCGAAATCATACCGGCGGGAAAGCGCAGGATGCCGGCCTCAGACCACCTTCGCGGGCACCGGATCGGCGATGACGGCGAGGCTGCGCGATGAAACCGAAAAAAGCAAAGAAAGATCCCGCCTCCTCGATAAACTCCCGCATCGCAGCGATACAGTCGCTTTTAAGGATCTACTCAGGCGCTCAGTTCTCCGACAAGGAAACGGACAAAACGATAGTACAGTTCGGGCTTTCGGGGCGGGAGAAAAATCTCTATGTCGCGCTCGTTTTCCGCACGCTTGAAAAAACCGTAACGGCGGATTACGTCACGTCGCTCGTCATTGCTCCCGGCACAGGCGAACTCCTTCCGGCGGTCAAGGCCGCGCTCCGACTCGGGGTCACGCAGCTTCTCTCCATGGACGGAATCAAGGAACACGCCGCCTGCTATGAGACAGTCGAGGCGGTAAAAGAATTCACCCACCGCGGCGCGGCGAGCTTTGTGAACGCCGTTCTTCGAAGCGTTCAGCGCATGGGGAACGAAATACCCTGGCCTGCTCAGAACTCACCGGATTATCTCCCGGTAAAATACTCGGTCTCCCGCGAAATTGTCGATCTTCTGGTGAGCGACTACGGCAAGGAACAAGCCGAAGAGATACTTTCCGGATCCTGCTGCAAACTTCCGACCGCCGTGCGCACAAACACGACAAAAGTAACGGACGAGCTTTTCTCGGCAACGACAGGTTCTGTCCGATTCCCGGAAGTGCCGCACGCGCTCTTTCTTCCTGACGGGTTGATCCCGAAAAGGACGCCGGGTTTCGGGGACGGACTGTTCTTCGTTCAGGGGATAGCGTCTCAGCTCGCCGTCCTCGCGCTTGACGCAAAGCCCGGCATGACCGTCGTTGACTGCTGCGCTTCGCCGGGAGGAAAATCCTTCGGCGCCGCCGTCGCGATGAACGGCACTGGACGCGTCGTATCGCTCGACGTCAGTAAAACAAAGATCAGGCGCATCGAGGAAGACGCTGCGCGACTGTGTCTCGGCAACATAACGACGGCAGTTTGCGACGGCATGGAGGGCGATCCCTCGCTTGACGGGACCGCAGACCGCGTCATCTGCGACGTGCCCTGCTCCGCGATCGGAAACCTCTCGAAGAGCCCGGAGATCAGATTCAGAGAGACAGACCTCTCTGAAAGGCTCCCGGAGCTACAGCTGCAGATCGCATCGCGCGCGGCTGACTATCTGAAGCCTGGCGGCAGGATGGTTTACTCGACCTGCACTCTGAACCGACGTGAAAACTCAGGCGTCGTTGCCGAACTCCTGCGGCTGCGCCCGTTTCTTGCCCTGAAAGAGGATAGAACCGTATTCCCCGACAAAAACACAGGCGGATTTTATTTCGCAGTTCTTGAAAGAGAGGTTTGAAAACAAACATGAAAAAAGCAGTTTCACTTGTTCTTTCGCTGATTTTCATAGTCTCGCTCGCGGCATGCGCGAGATACAGAATGCCCGACCCGCCTCAGCCGCGGGCGACGGACGGCACGACATACCCGGGGTCGACCGGCCCTGACACAGAACCGGCTTTGACTTCTGCCGATACATCCCAGGATACGCCCGTTTCGTCTGAAACGGTCACCGAGACCGCGGAGCCGACCGAAACGGTCACCGAACCCGCTCCAACGGAGACCGAGACCGAAACGGAGGAGACCACGAAAAAATCCGAGGACACGACCACTAAAAAAGCGACAACGACCACGAAAAAGAACTCGGGAGAAAATCCCGTTATTGTCGACGGAGATTACGAATACT
>JAEEGL013164247.1_pt1 | contig 19566 bp, 13 predicted proteins | sample 9134231 | NCBI WGS metagenome assembly JAEEGL01 (sample SAMN16246548, study PRJNA631951) | gut metagenome | biome: gut microbiome; feature: rumen; material: fiber-attached | host: Bos | place: Iran: Karaj | collected 2018-10 | reverse complement strand
TTGCCCGCCTGAAAGCGCATAAAGCCTGCATGCGTACCATGAATCGCCTTCTGATCCTTTGCACCGCTCTCTGGAGCGCCTCCGCTCACGCCGAACTCCCGACTCTGACGATACGAAACATCAACGCACGCGAGGTGCTCACCGATTTTCACCTGTTCTCACAGGATCCGGAGCATCCCGAGCGCATCTGGATCGATGAGAATGCGCGCAAACAGATCAACCATCTTTTGAGGGACTGGCGCACGGGCAAAGAAACCCAAATAGAGGAACGCCTGCTCTGGCACATTCAGGAGATCGCGGACTATTACCAAAAACCGATCCTCGTCAGTTCCTCGTTCCGCATGAAGGACGGGCCCACGAGCCGCCATCGTCAGGGGCGCGCATTGGATTTTCGCATCGACGGGGTGGCGAACCACGATCTTTGGGAACTGGGCAAGCGCTTCCACAGGGTGGGCGTGGGCTACTACACGCATGTCGACTTCATCCATTTCGACACGCGCGACCGCGACTATTACTGGATCGACGATTCAGGCCCGGGGCAGGAAGCCAAATACCGCAAGAACGTGAGCCAGAAGAAGCCCACAAAGCGCCGCACATTCAAGGTTGAGCCCGCCGATCACGGCCCTCTGATTCAAAAAGTTTCTGAATTTGCGCAGCAATCGCGGGAGGCCTACCAGAAGGCGAAGAGCGCGAAAGCCAAAGCGCAGTCCAAAAAAGTCAAACCACAACCTCAAAAATAAGAGTGCATATGCAAAAGACCATTTTAACCCTCGCGGCCATTCTGCTGGCGGGTTGCGGGTCGAGAGGCCCTTATTCCCACATCCTTTCTGCGCCCGAAGGCGTCGATCGGTGGGAGCCGAGCGGGGCGGCCGTCGTGGGCGATCACTTATGGGTGGCCACCGATCGCATGGGCTGGCTTGCGGGCTACCATTTGCCGCTGGCGGATGGTGAAAACCGGCCTCAAATCTCGGTCAAGCTGATCCCCACCCAAAACGGCGAGCCCCTTGAGAACGTCAAATGGGAAGAGGTGACGCCGGATCTGAAGGGTGGACTCTATTTACTCGACAGCCGCTCAAGGCAGGTGTGGCATTGCGCCGATCCCGAGAACGCCTGCGAACAATGGACTTCCGTAGACGTCAAGGCCCAGAACGATGACATCACCAGCAAGCTCATCACCAAACCCAATTATTTTGGGATGGAAGCGTTGGGTTACGATGGGGAGTCGCTCTGGTTAGGCAGCCGCCACGTGGCCTATACCCCTGATGAGCGTGCAAAGCCCTTTGTGGTCATCTCATCGGGCAAGGGACCCATCCATTGGACGCCCTTCGAAGATGAGGAACGGGTCTACGCGCTCTCAGGTTTCGCTTTCGACGGCAACCATCTCTGGCAAACCTGGAGCTATGAAGGCGAGGGCGATACGACGGACGATGTTTCGGGGATCCTCGCCCTCTCCGATCTCGATACCGAGAATCAGCCGGGCCTTCCGCGCCTCTGCCGCACCTTCAAGGGGAAGCCTGAAGGCGTTGCGGTTTACGGCAGCAGACTGGTGATCGTCTTCGATATGGATAAATCCCGCAAAAACCCCGACGGCGAGAATACTTTCCCCATCAAGGCCACCGAGGACTACGCGACCATCGTGCCTGCCGAATGCGACTGAGCCGCCCGAACCAGGGAGAAGCGAGTTCAGCGCCTCTGGTTGCATCCCCCAAATTTTCCCGCCACTGTTTTCTCAAAACTGTATCTTTTCTTTCCAAAATGGATCTTTAATCAGGCGCTTGAGTCTTCCCCTCGGAACGGGGCCCTCAGCCTGAAAGGATCCGCAGATGCGCGATCGCTTTTTCTTCGCTCGCTTAAACCTGCAATCCCCTGACCCCAGGGCAAGCCGCACCTGGATCGGAGCCTCTGAATGAAATGCCCGCTTTTGCCCATAGCCCTGCTTTGCTGTTTGGGTTGCGATCCCGATCGATCCGACAAGGACAAGGAATATATTTACTGCGAAATCGAATCGCCGGGATCGCGCGAGCTGGATGAAAATGACGCCGTATTTCCGCTCGATCGCTGGGAAATCTGGATGCTCAGCTCCTACGACGAACATATGGTCGATCCGGTTGTCCTCAATATGGCGGGCATCCATTCGCGGCATGAGATGAAGGCGCTGATCGATCGCATTTTTGAAGCGGCCTCCGCCTACGAGGATCTCAATGAACTGCCCGATCAGATCGAACATGCGGTCAGGGCCGCCTATCTGCTCCTCGGGTTTTATGGAAGCCTGCAGGATGCGCACCGAATCCTGCAGGAGGTTCAGCATTACAGGCTCGATATCGACAAAGAAGAGCACGACATCGAGTCGGACTGGCAGCGCTTTCGCATCAGAAGCCTCGGCTATTTTTTGATGCGCGATCATTTGAAGCCGCAGCCCGATCGCGAACTGATGGTGCAGATGGAAGACTATCTCAACGCCTGCAGCCATTCGGTTGAAACCTCGTGCTGGACCCAAAAGCACGATCATTTTGCGTATATGATGGATTATTCAAACGCCTTATATGCCCTCGCCTACGGGAACAGCGCATATATCCAGCAAAAATGTGAACGCGATTTGGAGAGGGTGAATGATCCCAATTACAGGCTCTACGCCCAAAAAGCTCATGCAATCTTCAACTGCCTCAAAGAAAACGCCGCATTCTACGATGCCCTCCTGCCCCCGGTCGTCGATGAGAGTGAGATCGACCGATATGACGAACTCCTCGATGTAGACTGGAACGCTCAGCCCATCGTCTATTAGGGAGCAGGTACAGGACACATCGAGAATGAGGGAGCTGTATGTTTAGGAGGTTATATCAAGTGATCCCTATATCGAGAGGCGCAGAAATCCTTCTGAAGATCACGTTCCCTTTGGGGAGATGATGAATAGAGCAGCTGAAGCTCGCGCTCCCTGTTTCAGGAACGAGGCTTTAGCAGGTCAAGTCTGCGAATCGGCATGGCAGGCGATCAAACGCCTGTCTCGCGCTGATGATCGCTTTTGATGCAACGGGCATTTGATGCGCATGGGAGGCCGTTTTCACGGCGTGCAACGGGAGATCGAGGCGGGCAGGAGGCTGTTTTCGCGGCGTGCAACGGAGGATCGAGGCGGAATCGATCACTCTTTCACTTTCACCTTGGGGCCGTCGAGCTGGAAGATGCGGGGTTTGCTGGTCTGCCAGGGGAGGGGGACGGGGTCGTAGGCGACGTTGCTTTCGGCGTCGACGTCGTAATAGCTGCCCGGGTTGAAGCCGGTCACTTCGGCCACATCGACTTTGATTTCGAAGGCTTTGCCTTTGCGCATGCGGTGAACCCTGGAGACGACGGATTCGCCGGTCTTCACATGGCGTTCAGCGAGCCTTTGGGCCACCTGGCGGCGGAGTTGCCCGTCGTAAAGGCCGTAGATTTCGATGGCTTCGATTTCGACTTCGCCGGGAACGGCCCATTCTTTGTGGATGAGCCAGAGTTCACGGTTGCCTTTGCCGTCCAGGTCGACGAGTTCGGCCTCTACAACCTGGGGATCGTCCCTCCAGCCCGGCACGAAGTAGGTATACGCGATGCCGCCTTCGAGTCCATGGCCCATCAGAGCGATGATGTTTTTGCCGATCAGAAACTCGGCGGGGGCTTTGCCGCTGACGGGACCTACGACGCGCTCCAGCACGTCCAATGGACGCCCGAGTTCAGCTTCGAGATCGCGCTCCATGCCGGACCAGGCATCGATCTCAAGGGATGCATTGGGTGAAGTCGAAAGCTTCGTCTCCGGTTGCCCCTTGTCGCTGTCCCAGATTTCGAGCGCGAAGGGCGTTTCACCGATCGACATCAGCGCAGGAAGCTTTGCGAGCGGCAGTTTCGCTTCGAATGCCCAGCCATCGACCCGGCTCGTCCCGACGATCACCGCATCGCTAAAGGGCTTGCCTTCGATCATGACGCGGACAGGATTTTGTTCCAAATCGTTTAAGGCGAACTGGACCGTCCGTTTATCGCGGCCCGATCCCACCGTGAGCTTCACCCGATCGCCCTTGGAGAGCGTGCCAAAGACGAAGCTGTCGTCTACGGCCTGAATCGCCAGGCAAAGATCGCTGCCCGTGGTGGCGAGCTGGGCGTTGATCTGAATGTCGCCGGACTTTTGACCCTGTAGTTTGAGCGAGGGCGATGAGGCCCATTCATCAAAGAAACCGTCGATGTTGAGGGCGTCGTTCAGCTGAACTGTGATCAGTTCGCCTTCTCCGGCTGTTGCAACGGATGCGAGCAGGATCGAAGGCAGTACGAACAGAGTTTTCAAGAGATGCAAAGCATCCTCCATGCGCATTTTAAAGGGAGATCATCCGATGAGAGAAGCGATGGGAGGTAATGTGACATGTTCGCCCGGGAGTTTCACCTGACGCAGGAACTGTGCGCTCGCCTCTGGCAGAGCCGGATTGATGAACATACCCGAACCGAGCTCGAATCCCGCCGCGCGATTCACCTTGGGCACCAGGCTGATGTACCAGTGGAACCAGGGTAACTGCCCCATGTAGGTGGGTGCCATGCGGAAGAGGATGTTGAAATCGGGGTCGTTCAGGCCATAGTAGATCCTTGCAAGGGTTTCCTTCAGGATCCGAGCCAGGTCGGTGATCTCTTCATCGGAGATCCGAAAGAACTGGGAATGGTGCAGACGGGGAAGGATCCAGCAGTGAAAGGGCGACAAGGCGGCATAGGGGATGAATGACGCGAAGAGATCGCTCTCGGCAATCAATCGAACACCGCATGCAGTCTCGTCTCTCCACATTCGACAATATACGCAGCAGCCTTCCTGCTCGAAATAAGCCATCGCATCGCTCATGCGAGCCCGAAGGAGGTTCGGTAAAATGGGCAGACCGATAATTTGGCTGTGGGGATGCTCGAGTGAAGCGCCCGCAGAAACCCCATGGTTCTTGAAGCAAATGACGTATTGAATCTCTTTGAGGCGGGCCAGTTGCAGGCTACGCTCGCGGAGCGCGTCCAGATAGACCTCCAGTTCCTCCACCGACATCAATGCAAGGGTCCTGTTATGCGTTCCCCCCTCGATGACCACGTCGTGAATACCGAATCCGGTGATGGCCCGATGGTGATCATCGCCGATGCGAAGAGGGGGACGGTCAGCTGTGAGGGCCGGGAACTTGTTCGGAACCACCCTCACACTGAAATCTCCACGCGATTTCACGAGCTTCGGTTCAGAAGTCATCGCCTCGTTCCCTGTGCAGAACGGACATTTTTCACTGTAGATGGGCCTCGTATCGGTTCTGACACGCGATTCATCGACCAAGTCAGAAGGTCGCTTGGCCCTTTCAGTCGAGATGATCACCCATTCACGCGTTGCAATGTTCTGTCGCAGTTCAGACATCGTTGTTCCCCACGTATGCTTCTATGGATTGACGGTCGCGCAAAAGCCTTGAAGTCAGGATTTGCGGACCGTCCACTGTGATCAAGACGTCATCTTCAATGCGGATCCCGTTCACATCGCTGTACAAAGCCAGAGCCTTGCGGTTCAGACGGCCTTTTAACGGACAGAGTTTCTCTGCCCGGGCGATGATCTCGGGGTTGAAATAGCAGCCAGGCTCTATGGTAAACGCCATGCCCTCCTTTAAATCTCTGTCTAATCTTAATGCACTGTACCCGAACTTGTTTGACCGCCTGCGGCCGGGCGCATAACCCGCCTTGTCGCCCAGATCCTCCATGTCGTGAACGTCAAGACCGAGCAGGTGACCCACGCCGTGCGGCATGAAAATCCCGGGACATCCGTCTTCGATGAGTTCATCCACATCGCCCGAGAAAATCCCCATCGAAACCAACGCCTCTGTCAGCGCGCGGATCGCCGCAAAATGCACATCGCGGTATCTTGCCCCCACAACAACGGCCGACATGGCCGCCCTCCAGGCTGCATGCACCGCGTCATAAACCTCTGCCTGCGTGCTCGAGAACCTGCCCGATACCGGCCATGTGCGCGTGATGTCGCCTGCATAGCCCGTTACATCCTCTGCACCTGCGTCCACAAGCAGCAGATCGCCCGGTTTCACCTCGCGATGATGGTAAGGGTTGTGGAGGATATCGCCCCGAACCGTCGCGATCGGAGAGAAGGAATGGCAAAGGCCATGTTTTGAAAGCACGCTCTCGAGCGCACAGACCGCATCCTGCTCCCGTTTCACCGCGCGCGATCGAAGCGCCTTGGCCACCGCAAGATGCATGTTGACCGAGTGCTCGGCCGCCGCCTTAAGCCCCGCCTGAGCGTAATCGTCGTGACAGAGCCTCTCGGACACCATCGCCGCAATCAGCGCCTCGTCCCCTGCCGATCCCATGGGCCTGTTTAAAATCTTTCGCTGCTGCTCACGCATCTCCAATGTGAGCCCGGGAATGGTAACCGCCTCTTTTAAGCCTGACCAATGCGGTAAGTTATCCAGCGGCTCGACCTTCAATCCCGTCTTCTGATGCCAGGCTTCGAGCGGGATCCCGGGTCCGCTCCACAAGGCATCGTCCAGACTGGGCACCGGCAAAAAGAGCGTCGCCCTTCCATCCGCCTCCACCGCCACATACGCGCCTTCAATCCCCTCACCCACCAGATGCAGGAAGTGACTCTGGGCGCGAAACGGAAAGCAATTCGCCTTGTAGTTCCTTGGCAGCGCCTGACCTGCCGGCAAGAGCACCGGTCTTTGTACTTTGTCTGCCAGCCTTTGTGCCCTTCTTGCCCATACCGAATCGATTTCACTCATTAAAAAGCCCCTTCATTCCGTATCCATGCCCTTTTTCACAGTTTGAAACCATCATTCAATTCCACTTTGATACCGATCGCACAGCATTCAAATAGCGTTTCATACGCCTCGATCCCTGTTTTCACATCGTGCAAACAGCGTTCCATCCACATGAAGCACCATTTGCACAAAGTGAAACGCCATCAGCCGCCGCTTCTCTTGGCTGCAAACTCCTTTGCAAGGCGGCAAAGCTGCTGTGGGATCCCCTTGCTCCGCGCGATGATGCGCAAATCAGGCGAACGCAGGGTCGATAAAAAGGTGATCGAAGTCGAAATCGGGGTCTTGGGGTTCTGTACGAGCGCGAGACGCATCTGGTAATAGCGGGTCCATTTCTTGTTGTTCGCCATGTAAACCACGATCTCATCCGGCAGCGACTTGTTATGCGCGTATTGCATCGCCTCCTGAATCTGCACCCCGGGGCTTCGGATCACCGCGCGGGAGACGATCTTGTTGGGATCGTTGATGAGCGCCATGCGTTCACCCTGCGTTCCAAGGATCGCCAACCGCACGCGCTGCGCGACATTCAGCTGGTTGATGGTGGCGATCGCCGATCCCTTCCGCTTGGCATCCTCGGCGGATTCCTCTTTTTGTTCCACCGGCTCCGGTTCAGGCTCCTCGCCCTCCTGCCTCGCCTTGCGTGCCTTCTCGGCTGCAATCTCATCGGCGGAGATCTCGTTCATTTTTGCAAACGCGGCATCGATGGCCGAGGCCTCTTCTGCGGTTCTTTCAGCCAGGTTTTCGCCCTTAATGGCCGCAATGATCTCCTCTGCGCAGGGGATCCCCGAGAGATCGAGCCCGTTTCGTGCGGCAAAATCCACCGTGCGATCGATGGTGGAGGCGCGTGCATTGCGGTTGAAATACAATGCCTGCACCACCGCAGGGTCCTTCAGGATGCGTTGCTGGTTTTGTGCACAGATCTCGCAGACGGCTTCATCGCCCTCCTGCGCCAGATACAGGAAGGTTGCATCCGGCAGCGACGGGTTTAGCGCGAGCTGCTGCCAAAGTGCGCTGTCCTTCCAACGATGTGCGATCCAATCGAAAACCTCGCCCGGGAGACGTCCGGAGGCCTGCTGCTTCAGCAGATCGGGGGAGAGTTTGCCTGCGCCCTCCTTTGCAGCCTCTGAAACCTCCGAATCTTCGCTCTCGCAGAGGATCGCCAGCGCGCACAACTGCATCCCGGGCTGCATCGGCACCAGTCCGCGCGCCATCATCAGCTGCAACGGCCTGGGCGCGCCCGGCTCAAAAAACTTGCGAATCTTCTCGGGGAAAATCTCCAAATTGATCATCGAAACGCGCTTCCTTTCCCAAATTTGCAATGCGCTAACTGCGCGAATCTTCATAACAAACGAGCAAGCCCTCTGTCCACTGCTTGCACCCACTGCGTCTTCGTGGCATGAAACACGGTACAAGTCGTTTTGGAGACGGGGTGATGAGCGCAAAATCGCTGGGCTTTTTTGCCCGATTACGCATGGCACTGCGGTTGCTTTTTAATGGAGATTTCGCCGCACAAATTCAAGAAACGATGAGCCTGCCGGCGCCAGAGACGGTGGATGATACCGGGACGCCGAAAACGGACTCGCCAGAAACCGACGCCGAAAAGGCCGAAACGCCCGCCCAGACGCCAGCAACCTGCGGGTTGAAAATGCTGGATGAAGGCGAAAACGCCGATGCCGACGCGCAAGATGCAGCCTCAAAGACGCCCGAAAGCCCTCAGACTCAAAAGCCAACGCCCGCAAAGCCGGCCGCCGCAAAGCCTGTCAACGTTGAGAAGCCGCCAGAGACCGTCGCAGAGAAGGTTGAAACGGCTTGTAACTTTGACTCCGCTCTTCAGATTCTGGCGCTCCTTCAGCGGGAAGGCCGCTTTATTGACTTTTTGCAGGAAGATGTAGGCGCGGCCAGCGATGCCGATGTGGGCGCGGCCGCACGCGTGGTGCATAACGGCTGCAAAAAAGCCCTCAAGGACTACATCAACATCAAACCGCTGCGCAGTGAGCAGGAAGGCGATCCGATCACCCTCGAGCCGGGCTTCGATCCCAGGGCCGTGCGGCTGACGGGCAAGATTTTAGGCGAACCGCCTTTCCACGGGCATCTCGCGCATCCCGGTTGGCGCGTCACGCGCATCGAATTGCCTCCATTGGCTGAGGGTCAGGATGCGGCCATCGTCGCGCCCGCCGAAGTCGATCTTTAAACTTCACCCATTTTGCGCATTCTGCGAACCGTTCTCTTCACAGGAACACCGATGAGCGACAACACCAATCCTCCTTTTAACCCCGACGAGGACGTTGAATCTTTAGAAGCCGAAGAAACGCCCGCAGCCGAAATTGATGATGACGACATCATTGAAGCCGGAGACATCGTCGAAGAAACCACGCCCGCACCCATCAAGAAGACCGTCGCTGCAGAACAGACTTCCGACGACGAAGAACCGCAGGCTCTCTTTGGCGTAGGCATCGATCTCGGGACCACCAACTGCGCGATCGCAAGCGTCGCCCTCGATGCGGAAGAAGGCACCGCGCCCTCGATCCTCGGCATCCCGCAGGTGGCGCATTTAAACGAAGTCCGCGCTCTTCCGCTGCTGCCTTCGTTCATTTACCTGCCTTCCGAAGTCGAAATGCCCGAAGGCGCCATCGATTTGCCCTGGGAGAAGAATCCCAAGCAACTCGTGGGTTCCTTTGCGCGCGAACGCGGGACGAGCTCGCCGAGCCGTCTGGTCTCGTCGGCCAAGAGCTGGCTTTCTTACGGTGAAGTGGATCGCCGCGAACCCATCCTGCCCTGGAACACGCCGCCGCACGAAGTCGAAAAGATTTCGCCCCTCGAAGCCTCGCGCCGCTTTTTGGAGCATATGCGCCAGGCCTGGGATCTCTCGCATCCCGATCACCCGTTAAAGGATCAGGATCTCGTCATCACCGTGCCGGCTTCGTTTGACGCCGTGGCCCGCGAACTGACGGTGCAGGCGGCCAAGCAGGCGGATTTGGGTGATTTTCGTTTGCTCGAAGAGCCTCAGGCCGCGCTTTACGCCTGGGTGGCCGATCGCAGCAGCGCCTGGCGTAAAGAAGTCTCGGTGGGCGACACGATCCTCGTCTGCGATATCGGCGGCGGCACCACCGACTTCTCGCTCATCGCGGTGGGCGAAGAAAACGGCTCGCTGCAGCTCGAGCGCGTGGCGGTCGGCGATCACATCCTCCTGGGCGGCGACAACATGGATCTCGCCCTCGCGTTTGCGGTCTACCGTCGCCTGGAATCCGAAGGCCAAAAGCTCGACGACTGGCAAATCCACGCCCTCACCCACAGCTGCCGCGTCGCAAAGGAAGCGCTCTTCAGCGATCCCACCCGCGACACGCACCCGCTCGTCATCCCCGGCCGCGGCAGCCGGCTCATCGGCGGCACGATCCGCACCACGCTCTCGCGCCAGGAACTCAACGAAACCCTGCTCGAAGGCTTCTTCCCCATCGTCGACGTGACCGCGCGCCCGCAAAAGAGCAAGCTCCTCGGTTTGCGCACTTTGGGTCTGCCTTACGCGCACGATCCGGCCATGACCTGCCACCTGGCGTATTTCTTAAGCCGCCAGCGCCATCCGGCCGAGCACAGCTTCCTTCACCCCACCGCGATCCTCTTCAACGGCGGTGTCACCCGCTCGCCGATCATCCGCGACCGCATCATCGAGCAGCTCTCGATGTGGATCGAGCTCGAAGGCGGAGAGCCCCCCAAGGTATTGCAGGGCGTCGATCCCGAAATGGCTGTGGCCCGCGGCGCCGCTTACTACGCCCGCGCCCGCGCCAAAGGTGGCGTCCGCATCAAGGGTGGTACTGCGCAATCCTATTACATCGGCATCGAGCGCAGCGGTCTCGCGGTGCCCGGCATGGCGCCCAGAGTCGACGCCCTCTGCATCGCGCCCTTCGGCATGGAAGAAGGCAGCGACGCCGAATTGCCCAAGCCCCTCGGTCTGGTGGTCGGCGAGCCGGCATCGTTCCGCTTCTTCTCGAGCTCATCGCGCCGCCAGGATCGCATCGGCGATCTGACCGATCCCGACGAGCTGACCGAGCTTGCGCCCATCGAGGCGACCCTGGAAGGTGAACCCGGCCATTCGACGCCCGTCCGCCTGCACGCGCATGTGACCGAAATCGGTACCCTCGATCTCTCCCTCGAAGAATATTCCGGACGCCGCTGGCAGCTCAGCTTCAACGTCCGCGTCGAGTAACCCACCTCCCTTCGTTCCCGCTCCCTCCCAAACACCATTCCGATCGCGCACGCGCGGATTCACGACTCCGCATGGAGCTGCAATGCCGGCCCGGAATCGCGAACTTCGGACGCCCCTGCTTTGCGGAGCTCTGATGTTGTGAGAGCGGGTGATGCGTTTTGAAATCGATTTCTGACAGGCTGCTCTTTATAATAAAATGGCGTGTTTTTTAAATTTATGGTGCAGCATGAAAATCATAAACGCCCTGATCCTTTGCCTGAACGCGCTCCCTGCCCTTGCCGAACCCGCAGAACCGACGGAATCGCCCGCCATCGGGGATGTCTCCGCCGATCGAAAACCCCACGAAGGGCTTGTGCTCCATCTGGGATTTGAATTCTCTCAGGCTGAAGGTCTCATCACCTTCGACGAGCATCACGATACGCTCACCGCCCTGGGGGGCGTGCTCGGCGCGGAATATCACTGGTACCGATGGGGCGTATTTGCCGAAGGCGCCCTGGCACACAGCAAAGAAGACGACAACAAGGACGACGGAGAGCAATGGACCGGCCTTTTATGGCGCGCCAGTCTGGGGATGCAGATCCTCTTTCACCCCACCGATCGCCTGATGCTCTCCGTAAGCCCGCTCGCCCTCTCGATCATCAGCCGCCCCGACAACAAATATGAGGAAACCTACTCACAAGAGCTTCAGAAGACCCTCTACGTCAAAGACAAAGACGGCCGCAACACGACGATCTATTTCTCACCCAGACTCGGCCTCGAATATTTCCTCAACGACCATTTCTCGCTCTATCTGGCCAGCGGCGTGGGTTACTCGGAGTCGGATCTGGCGTACCTGCAGGTCCAACTTGGTGCAGGCTGGCGTTTTTAAGGCTTTCTTAAATTGCGCACATTCTCTTTTTGAAGAATCTCTCCTTTAATTGCTCAAGATTCCTTGCCTTGAACTCCCACATTTCGATAGAACAGGCCCGTTTTGAATGTTTTTCACGATTTGAAGGAGTTTTTCGATGCACCGCAAACTGACCCCACTGGCCGCCCTGCTTACGATGGCTTCCGCATCCGGCGCCCTCGCACAGGAAGCCGCAGCGCCCGTCGCCGCTGCCCCCGTCGTTGCAGCCCCTGCAGCGCCCGCAGCGGTTCCCGTCGTCGTTGCACCCGCAGCCCCCGCCTATTCGGCAGCACCCGCAGCGCCCACCGTCATTTACATGATGCCAGCTGCGCCTGTAGCCCCGGCAGCCGCTCCCGCACCTGCCTGCAACTGTAACTGCACCCAGACCCAAAACGCCGCCCCCGCCGCTGCACCCGCACCCGCACCTGCACCCGCCGAAGCGCCCGCAGCTGCGCCCGTCGACCACGAAGATAACAAATATCGTTTTGAAGGCTTCAACCTGCGCCTGGGTCTCTATGGCAACGCCAACCCCCACCACGCCGACTACGGCATGTCCATCGGCCTCGATTACCGCTGGACCCATTTTGGGCTCTTTGCTGAATTCGGAAGCGGCGAACGCTATCGCCTGCCCGAGCAAGACCGATACGAGTACGACGATGGCCCCGAGCACGAGAGTCACAGCGCGCATACCCTCCTGGGCGCCAGCTTTTTTGCGCATGTGACCGAGAGATTTGCCCTCGAGTTCACGCCCGCTGCAGTCCATTTTGTGACTTACGGCGACGACGAAGATTACTACTACGACGAGCTCGAAAATCACACCTGGTTCCATACGCGCGTGGGCGCTCAATACCGCTTAGGCGAAGACATCTCGATCTTTGCCCATGTAGGCGCCGATCTCGGAGGCAAGATTTCCAAAGACTCGCATGACTACGAGGATGACTCCAAGAACGCCTTCACCCTCAAGGTGGCCAACGTCACCGCCCAACTCGGGGTGGGCTGGCATTTTTAAAGGGCGACTGTCGTAGCTGGAGGAAGCCGGTCCCTTGGGGTCGGCTTTTTTTGTATTTGGGGGTGGTTTGGGGGCTTCCTGGGGATCGTTTTTGATTCCACGATTTCTTTTATCCTTTGGTAGCTGTAACTTTCTGGCCTGGGGGCGGGGTGGCCGATCGGGGTAACAGGGAGCAATGAGCCCGCCCAAAGACCCACGGGCGTTGGTTAATCATTGGGAGGTTTAGGATCGGAGATCTTTTGCGGGGCCCAGGACCTCTCTCGCTTCGCCCGGTCGGAAGGCAGGGCCCCCGAGTGGCCTGGTGAGAGAATCGATGCCGCAGCCCTACCGGGGATCCTGGCGCCAGGACGCATCGACCTGACCCTGCCCTGCATCTTGCCTAAACCACAGCATGCAAGATCTGACCCTATCCTAACCTCTGCCTAAACCACGTGACGCAAGATCTGACCCTGCCCTGCATCTTGCCTAAACCACAGCACGCAAGATGCGGATTTTTGGGGACTTGCGGACTTAACCCCATGACGCAAAAACAGGGGAGCAGGTCATCAAATTGCGCATCCAATGCGGCAAACATATCGAAACAGATTGACACACCTCCCAAAAGATCGCATCTCCGCTCCCGAATGGGCGTGAAAGGTGATCGATGAACAAGCATTTTCTTCTGCTCTCCCTCTTTGCAGCCTGTGCGCTTGGCAGCTGCGACGATGACGAACTCCAGCAGCGACGTCGAAAACCTGGATGGCTCTGTCAGCGACAGCTCCAGCACCGATGGCTCCACCTCCGACGGCTCTGCTTCTGACGGCTCCACTTCCGACGGCTCCACTTCCGACGGCTCTACCACCGACGAAGATGGCTCCACTTCCGATGAAGACGGCAGCTCCACGGATGAAGACGGCAGCACCACCGACGAAGATGGCTCCACTTCCGACGAAGACGGCAGCTCCACCGACGAAGACGGCAGCTCCACCGATGAAGACGGTACCGTTCAGGAGGACTAGCTCGAAGTCTGCCGGATTCTGGCGGCCGGCGACGAGACGCTAGACTATGAAAAAGAGCTCCCGCTCAAGGCTGAAGTTTCGCCGCAAATCGACGGCATGGTCGTTTCCTTCGTCAAGGGGGAGGGCGATGCCTGCACCGCCGCCCCGACCGCAGACTGGGACGAGATCGAAGCCGACGGACTGACCGCCAGCTTCAAGCACGAAGAACAACTGACCGAAGCCAAGGACGTCTGCTTTGCCGTCAAGGTTGTGATCGGCGAAGAGACGACCTTCTGCGACCTCAAAGTGAGCGATGAATCCGACGGATTCAAAGATGGCTACCAGCCTGAGAACGCATTGAAGGTCACCCTCAAGGATCTCTGCGGCGACTGCAGCCCGCTCGCCTCCTGCAATGGCAAGAAGCTGATAACTCAGGCCCGCGTCTGCCAGCTGCGTGAAGGGGAAATCCTCTGCGAGCCGACCGGAACCCCTGAAACCGCCAAGACCTGCGGTGATCTGGAATATTGCGTCGAGACCGGCGCCACCGCAAACTGCTCTCCCTGCGACTGCACCGCCGCGATCACCTGCGACGGGACCGATCAGACCAAAGGAACGAAAGCCCTCGCCGCCTGCAACGCTTCCGGCCAATGCCTGACCGACCCATTCACCTGTGCCGACATCGTCACCTGCGAAGCCGATCCCGCCGGCATCCGGACGAAGCATGGTCGATGCAGCGCGACCGAAGAGACCGGCTGCGCCTTCGACGAAGGGACCGTCCTCAACTGCGATGAGGCCCCTGCGCCCTCTTGCGATGGTCTCGTCCTGAAGACTCCGGCCGCAGTCTGCAGCGAAGGGTAGAACGGCCCTGCCTGCGGCGTCGATGAGAACCTCGAAAATTGCGGCGAAAGCAACCAGGTCTGCCAGAACGCTGAATGCGTGGCCCCCGTCGCTTCCGCTCAGTTCGTGGTGATGCCCGAGCATGCCTACGGGCCGATGGGAAACAACGTCTGGAATCTTGCTCTCGATCAGGTGCCCTTCGCCTTCGATCTCGAGATCCCTGGTCTCACCGACCTGACCGACGGCATCGATGCGTTGAACAGCAAAATGAAGGTCCGGATCGCCTACCGCTATGTGGGTGACGCGGACTGGACCTACGTCGATGTGACCGGTGGCTCCAACATCCCGGCCAGCCTCGAGGCCGGGGTGTCAAACGACAGCGATCCCGAAAGCGCGGCAGAGCCTACCAGGACCGACCGCTACGTCGCGATGATCGCGCCCGAAAAAACAATGGTCGCCAACTGGTGGACCCCCGGAGAAGTAAAGGTCCGTCTCGAATTGGCCTTCGACGGCGAGCATTGGCGAGCATTTCGAGACCGTCGGGGCCCCCCAGAGCATGGTGGCTGCCAACCCCTGCATTCGAAGTAGTGGTCCGCTTTGTGAGGAAGGCAGGGGCGACAAATGCATCGACGGCCATGTTTTGAATCGTTACACAGGCGTCTGCGAGATCAAACAGGGCGTCGCGGTCTGCGAAACCGAGGAACATCCCTGCGGCGGAACCGGCGATGAAGCATCGCTGACCTGCGGCACAGGCTGGGATGACGAGAACAAGGTTTTTGCCGAAGGTTCGAGCTGCACCGAAGAGATCTACAGTACTTCGGTTGATGGCAACGGAGAATCAACGCCGCTCACCCGCGCCTATTGCAGCCATGTCTTCGAACCGATCATGGAATGTCCTTCCTCGGATCGGGACAACATCGACACATCTTGCAAGACTGGCACCGACGGACAGATCATCAAGCTTGAGTATGATGGCTGCATCGCAGGCCGCTGCGCGGAGCCGAGAGAGTTCTTCATCTCAGATGAATCGCTCTGCCTGGGCGGAGCGATCGCAACCAGCAAAACGACTTGCGAGAATGGCACGCTGGTTGATTCGATCGAGTTTAAGGACTGCACGGCAAACAACCAGGCCTGTTTGGGGCGCAGCTTCTACAGAAAAGAGGACCAGCGGGAACCTCACTGTGCCGAGCCACAGATTACCAGCTGCAAGACAAACTGGTTCAGCGATCCTCAGGAGATCTCCAGAGCGAAGAACGACAAAGGGGCGGAGTTCCATGCATTGCTTGTCATCCCGGGACTGACCGGCGGAGATGGTGCAATGAAAGTCGATGCGAAAGGAAATTTCCTCTACCCGACGGATGATGCAGCTGTAGGTTACTCTCACGCCGTTGAGCGGATGCCCAACTTTAAAGCGCAGGTGGTTTTTGGCGCGGCGAATGCCGATCTCAGCAATGCGGCAGAGGCGGATTTGACGGTCGCTGATGTCGAGCCCAAATTTGTAGATGGGAGTGCGGATGATTCTTCTATCTCCGCTTCCATCGATCTCTCCGCGGAAGACGCTTTGGTGGCAGGTCAGGAATATGCGTTCGCTTACCGCTTCAGCATTGATGGCGGCGAAACCTGGACTTATTGCGACACCGACTCAAACGAGGACCATGAAGCCGGCTACCAGCAGGCCTCTCAGGGCAAGCTGACGGTCACCGCCGAAGCCGAGGCGGACTGTTCTGCCTGCACCGCTGGCGCTCATTGCGAAGGCGATCATCTCTTCAAGCAAACCGGAACCTGTCACATTGAAAACGGCCGCCCCGTTTGCGACATCACCAAAGAAGACTGCAGCGCCGGCGTCGAACCTGAGTATGCATGTGAAGGCACAGTCCTTCAGTGGAACTCCGGCTATTGCGACCCGGGTTCGAAAAAATGCGCGAGACGCACCAATCGGGAAGACTGCTCAAACCCCGCAGTCACCTGTTCTGAAGATCTCGATGTGGCGACGAGCACGTTGCGAACCTGCAATGCCGAAAGCGGGAAATGCGAAGAGACGGGTACGCCTGAAATCACGACCTGCAGCGAGATCGGACAGCGTTGTGTTCAAGGTGGCTGGGGACCGATGTTATTGCAAACTTTGCCCAATTCCTGCAAAGAAAGCACATATGGGGCTGGCTGCCAGGATCAACAAAAATCCTGTTACAGCAAGGCTGGTGAAATCGCCTCCTGCGACACCATCGACGGCGTGGTCAAAGTCACCCGATACTTCGATGCCTGCGATGAGGATGGCATCCATTGCGCAACCGAGACGAAGACCTGGGATCCCTCGCTCGAATGCCTCGATGAGACGCATTACAACCTTTACACCCCGACCTGCACCGATGGCGCCTTTGGCGGCTACAACGTGACCCGAAACCAGGCATGCGGCGAAGGCGAGCTCTGCCTCAAAGATGCCTGCAAAAAATGCGAGAGACCGGAGCATTGCGCGGAAGACGCCACCGTCACCTGCGAGCATGAAGTCTCAAACAGCGTTTGCCCAAAAGAAAGCAGCGCCTGCATCGATGGCTGGTATGGCGAAGACTGCAGCAACTCATGCCCGAATGCGGATGACGACATCCATTGCAGGGATTCCGAACACACCGTTTGCAATCAAACCACGGGCGAAACCGAGCGCTGCACCGCATGCGACGACGGCCTTTATGGAGACGACTGCAAATCTCTTTGCGCGGATACGGAAAACAACTGCGACATCACAGAGCCAGGCGACATCACCTGCGTTCAAATCGCTTCCGGCACAGTAAACATTGAAAGCTGCAAAGCCTGCATTACGAGCCGATATGGCGCCGCTTGCAGCGAAACCTGCGCAAACGAGACCGAAGGCAGGCATTGCGCGAGCAGTGAGACCACCGTTTGCAACCAGGATTCGGGCGAGACCGAAAGCTGCACCGCCTGCGCCCAGGGGTACAGGGGAAGCGACTGCTCCTCGCCCTGCGCCAACGGCGAAGGCCAGCATTGCAAGACCCCCGAAGCCTTGGCGTGCGATCGAAGCACAGGTGAGATCACAAATTGCAGCGAAGGTTGCGCGCAGGGCTGGTATGGCGCCGACTGCAAGTCGCCATGCGAAAACGCCAACAAGCAGTATTGCGCAAAGCCCGGCAAGTCTCAGTGCGACCAAACCTCGGGCGAAATCGCAGTCTGCAGCGACGATGGCTGCGCTCGGGGCTGGTACGGCGCCGACTGCAAGACGCAATGCGAGAACGGCGAAGGCCAGCATTGCAAAAATCCCGAAGCCTCGGTCTGCGCGCGTGCGGACGGCAGGATCACCGAATGCAGCGGCGGTTGCGAGCAAGGCTGGTACGACTTCGACTGCAAGTCACAATGCAGGAACGGCGAGGGCCAGCATTGCGTGAGCCCCGAAACTTCGGCCTGCGATCAGGTGTCGGGCGAAATTGAAACCTGCGACGGCGGGTGCGAAGAGGGCTGGTTCGACGCGGACTGCAAGTCGTCTTGCATCAGTCAGCTCAGCGGCAGCGCGCATTGCGTCACGAAGGACGAAAACGGCAACACCGACTACAGCAAGGTCACCTGCGATGCCACAAGCATCACCTGCCGGGAATGCGAAAATGGCTATTTTGCCCCGCTCTGCAATCAGGAATGCACATCCGGGCTCACATTTTCTGAAAGATGCGACAGAGAAAGCGCGATCACCTGCGACAGCGAAGGTCAGAATGTGGTTTGCGAAGTCTGCAAGCAGGGCAAAGGTCCCGCTTGCCAGGAGAACTGTGAAAATGAATTCAGCACCGTTCCCACAGATGACTTCCAGTACGTGATCCAGCAGATCACCCATTGCGAGGATGCCACAAAGGCCGCCTGCAAAGATGGCCCCATCACAAGCTGCGGCGAGCCTGGTTGCAGTGCCGGATGGTACGGTCCGCGCTGTGACACGCAATGCCAGCTGAGCCCGGAAAACCATTGCAACACCTTAACGGGCACCGTCACCTGCATCAGCGGAACCGATATCTCCTGCAGCGCATGCCTCCCCGGGTATTACGGCCAGGCCTGCACCGAAACCTGCGTCTCTGCCCTGAGCGATGAGCAGCATTGCATCACACAAAATGCGGCCGTGACCTGCGAAACGGGCGATCTGGGCGCGAGCAGCTTTTTCTGCGCCGCATGCGAACCCGGATTTGGTGGTGTGGACTGCCGAAAGCCCTGCGAAAATCAAAACGGCACCCATTGTGCAACACCAGAGGCCGCTCTTTGCAAAGACAGCGAGGACTGCGAAGGCGATGCCTGCCCGATCATCGCGTGCGCTGTGAGCGATCGCTGCGTCAACGACGAGTGGTTTGGATCTGATTGCAGCCAATTCTGTGCAAAAACCAGCATCCCAACCCATTGCACAGAGTTCGGGGAAGCCCCCAAATGCGCACGTGACGGCGTGATCACGGATTGCGGCTCCGTCGATGGAATCCCCGTAGACTGCGAAGCGGGCTATTACGGCGATGACTGCAACCAGGAATGCAAAGACATCGAAGGCATCGGGGAGACTTATCACTGCAGGAGCTGGGCCAACGTCACCTGCGACAAAGAGGGCAACGCGATCAAAAGCTGCGGTGAGGCCGGATGCGAGAACAGCTTTGCGGGCGAGAATTGCAGCATCTCCTGCAAGGCGATGATCGATGCACAAAACGGCCCCGAATTCTGCGATACGAGCGAAAGCGAAATCGTGACCTGCGCGGAGACCCTCTCAACGGAACCCGAAGACGAGAGCAGCGCCGATCACATCGCCATCACCGCCTGCACCGCCTGCATCGACGGTTACTACGGTCCTGCCTGCGAATCTTCCTGCAAGGATGCGATCGCAGAAACCTACGGCGAGGGGCCCCATCATT